>BNJU01003852.1_pt1 | contig 98904 bp, 102 predicted proteins | sample 8539281 | NCBI WGS metagenome assembly BNJU01 (sample SAMD00202456, study PRJDB9452) | human saliva metagenome | isolation source: human saliva | place: Japan | reverse complement strand
GATAATTGCCAGATCTTTAGGAAAAGAAGCAACCAGGTCGTCTTGACCCATCTTTTTATATTGGTAGTGAGTGAATAGTTTGTCTTTTGGATATCCAGCTTTCTTCTAGGTCCTTATGAAGCCTTCTTGTTGCAACAAAGCTTCCTCTTCTACAAAACCCCACCTTCGCCCTCTATTCAACTAATGGAATGACCTATTTCTAAAATTTTTTATCACCCAAACTTTAAGTTTAATCAAGGCTAGTCGTAGTCATCTTTAGACAGGGCCTCCTGCCTTAACATCTATATCCTTAAACTCTTCCTGGCCAAGTTGTTTCCTTCCTAACAGGTTGCTTCTTTTGGCTTGTAAGGTCCTTACAAGACTCAAGTATTTCCCTTCTTCAGTTTTAATCATTCTTTTCCTCTTGAAAACATATCCTTGTTAGGTCTATCAAAAGGCCTCTTCCTTTCTTTGCATTTCTTCGTAGCCTCTTGGATATTGTCTGTGCCTAGGTCTGTTTTCAAAGGCCTCCTTTAGTCTTCAAACTTTTTTGAGGAAGCACGTCTAACATCTATTATCCTTATAGACCTCAGCCTTGTCTTCTGGATTCTAGAGTCACGTCAGTCTCTATTTCTTTCTATAGATGACTTGTCCTATTGACCTTGTCCTTTTCCTTGTTTGTTAGCTATTTCTTTTCCTTTAAGTTTTTAGGATTTCTCCCACTTTCTAATTGGTCTTTCAGGCCTTGTATTTGGCCCTCAGACTTGAATATCTGACTTAGCATTAATTCTACTCCAATACTGTCTAACTCATCTTTTCCAGGCTTAATTGGTTTTCCTAACCTGCCTGGGTCCAATCTCCTCTTTTCCCTTTCTTAAACAAGCTATCTAGGTCTTAACTTGGGCCTCGATATATTCCTCTTGTAAATATCCCAGGTCAATGTGGCTACTAGCCTGGTCTAGACTCTCTGTCTTTGAACCACATACCGGACAGGCATGGCCCAGGTGGTCACCTCATAATATATCTGCTGGGTCTTTGGCAAGGTCTTGTAGCCTAAGCTCATTATTTTTCCATATGCAGGCTTTCCAACTTGGCCTTTTGTCCTATTTCTTTTCCTTGATCATCTATACCTTTTCCTTGGTTGACGACTTATCTGGTCTTGACACTTACCAACCTATCTCTTGAGAGTTTGGTACTTGGCTTCATTTATCTTCAATGCTTGGATATTATAGCTCCAAGTCATGAAGGTTCGTGTTCATATCCATTAGCTGGTCATCACTTGGGACCTTGATTTTCTCCTCTTGGGCCTGGCATCCAATAATGTTGCCCCATCTGGTCTTCTAACTTGTTCAGAATCTTCCTGCCTGGTGCTCCAGGACCTTGTCAGGCCTGCTTTGTTTGAGGTCAAAACATCTTCAACTAATAATATTTGCCCATTCTTATCTTTTTCTAGGAGTGCTTCTTTAGTGTGTCTGGCTGGTAGGCCTCTCTTACCCTATTCTTATAGGCAGTGTCTGGATACTGGACTTGAGTTGCCTTTCTAGATGCTAGGTGGTTCATTTTTCCTTACCTATAGATTTCCATATGACCTGGTAGTCTCCCAGGTCCAGTCAGCAATCCAGTTGAATATCTAGATCTTCCAGCTATGCTCTTCAGCTAGACCAAAGTGGGTACTTGTTATCTCAGTCTTAGGCCTTGGGCCTCGCAGGAGTGCTTCTAGGGTCTATCAGGTCGCTCTCTATCCCTTCCAGCCTGGCCTTTTCTGAGGCCAACGTGGACTTCCCTATATATTCCTGAGTAGATTTTTCTTCTTCCACAGGTTCCTTCCTACTATACTAACTTCTCTTCCAGCTTCTTTGACTACTGGCTGCAGCTCCTTGTAGAGCTGCGACGTCATGGATATTCAGCCAACAGCCTGGACTATATAATAGTGGTGCTTCTACGAAATCCTCTTGTACCTGGCAAAGACGCATTGAGTCTGTCCTCTTCACGAGTTAAATATCCTCTCAAGCATATTTCTCCTGTCGCTCATAGCAGTGATGAAATTCACAAACCTACCCTGGTGGGACTACCGACTTCAAGAGTCACCCTCTTCTAGGCTGTTATAAGCTTTTATCATGTTAGCATCTCCTACCTTGTCGGCCAAAACCTCTGTGTTGTCATCAGCCTTAGACATAAGCCTTACATAGTCGCACTATTAGCTGATCTTTCTGACCTTTCCTTTTCTTAAACCTCCTGAGCATATACCTGACCCTATCCTCCTGGCCTAGAGCTGGTTCAAATGTGTAGGATATGCCTTATCCCTATTTAATAAACTCCTTACTTGGCTATGTTTCCATAAGGGCCAGGGGTCATGGCATCAATATGGTGGACTTTCCAGATTCCCGTCTTTGCAAATACTCCAAATATGCCCTGGATGTAGTCTTTCAAAGATCTATGACCTGTTTGGAGGCATAACTGTTATTCCATCAATTTCTAGTCTGGTGGTTTCATGGTCTATCCTCCTACTGATCAGCTTGATAAACAGGTCTATCAAGTCCTGACGTAGAATACCTTCATTTTCTTCCTTGAAAATCCACAATATTGACGATGCTGGCCCTTATATCAACCATTCCTTTGTTGATCTTGGCTTCCCTTTAGGACTGGCTTTGTCTCGATGATGTTTTCATCAATTTTCATCTTCCTATAATACTCTCCGAGTCTATGCCTCATTGGTTCTATTTCCAAAATGAGCAAATATATCTGTTGTGCTTTCTTCACATATATTGTAGCCTGGTCTAGGCTGGTTGTAAAGAGACAGATTGGCCTATAGTTGTCTGGGAGGACTTGATTTACATCAGGTTTCCTGACCTGAGCTCAAATCAACCAAATGACTTGACTTAGATAGAAGACCTCTCATTTTACTATATTGGATTGAGCCAGGTAAGCCTGCCTATATTCCTGTGGATATCCTCTGTGGCGAGATGTCCGAGGGCAGTATACTAGGATCTGCCGGGTGGGTCTGATTTTTCAACCAACAAAGAACCGCCCAACTCCTGTCCTGCTCTGAATCCGATATAGCAGACCCAACCACAAAAATATGACTGACTGCTATGTTTATCTCATCATCCCTGTAAAACTTTCTAAATCCTGAATATCCTGCTACTTCCTAGTATAGGACTCCTGCATTTCATTTATATCATCAGTCTGGTCGTGAAAGCTTCATTAAGTCTTTTTCACTTGGATAAAGGCAGACCTGATTATATTAATAGTCTCCTATTGCTATCTTTGTATAGCATGGTTGGGCTCTTCAATGAAAAATCCCTATACTTTCCCGTTCCTGGCTCTTGGATAGCCCGGATTGTAATTCTAGACCCTCAACCAGGGGTCTAACCGATTCAACCTATCCAGGATTATCATGGTTTACCTGCAATTATAAAGACTGGCCTGGCTCCATCAGCAGCTGCCTCTCTATGGTCTATAAATGGGACTCAACATGATGGAGGATTAGCTATCATATATGTCCCACTACCAGGACTAGGTCTACAGTTTTTCTTCTACAAGGTCTATTAAATTTGTCACAAAAACCTAACCTGTTCATCATGCCTATCATGGCCCTCTAGGAGTCTTGCCCAGTGCCAATCCGATGTGAAATGTCCTCTAAAAACCTCTAATCACCAACTAACTAAGTCACCTACACTAAATAGTTATATATATTTCTCCTTTACCCTCTTGCGCAAAATATCCTCAAGGCCCTGGCATAAAGGTCTAGCTGTGGCTTATACTGGCACTATATCCTCATCCTATCCTTGTTTCCACTGGTCGGTCTTGTAGTCAAGTAGGACCGAAAGTCACCATCCTGGTCTTCATACATCGACTATACCAACCAACATCATTCTTTCAGTTCATCTATGGAATTCATCCTTGTATGTCTCAGAAAGGGTCCTATAATATAGTCAATAGCCGTCTCCCTATGCAGGAGTCCATGACTGGCAGCCTGGCTCAACCTGGCAACAGAGGGGTCTTTACAAAGTCGGCTATCCACTTCCTATTTACCGTACCCACTTCTTCCGGTCTCAGTATATTCTTATCAATCAAGCCTTGTGGGTCTGCCCTATCTTGTCATTTAAACGCTGGTGTCTTCTCTTAACCTATATAAGCCCTCAAAATCCAACAGCTCCCATAACAAGGTGGAAAATTGTTCCCTTCTCACCTGGACTATAGGATATATTGGTCTTAGAAGTGTGCATAAAGCTTGGTGTCTTGAGGTCAGGTATGGTCCTGCTCATATACATATTTTCATACTTGGTCTGGTCCTCTGCCTCTATTATCTTCTTAACCTCTGATACCGATATACTGGCCGGCTTTAGGGCACTTGCCTGGTAGGCATATGGCTTCACAATTGTCGGCTTGCGACCAGGATCCTTTTCTTCTTCCACTGGCTCAAGAGGCATATTCATATAGGTTCGACCCTGTTTCAATATCCTTGGCCCTTTTGAAGACTGTAACTTGTCCTCTACATCCATTGTAATTGGTGTCCTTATAGCCCATAGTCATTCCTTACCCCTTGCATCAAGGGCCTTGCCCTGACTTCAGGTTAACTATGGACATCATTATCAATCCAGGTAGGTCCTTGAATTTAATATTTCAAAGCTTTCTATCCTACCATCCTGGTCTCTTAACTTTGACTTCCACTCATCTAATTTTTTACTATAATCATCTATATTGTCAAAAAATACCAACTTTTCCTTGGCCCTGGTCATGGCAACATAAAGTAGCCTCATTTCCTCAGCTTCTTGCTCTAATTCCATCTTCTTATCAATATAGGTCTTGTATACTTGGAAGAATTTATCCTCTTAGACTTGTCTATAATCTTTGGTCCATATCCTAGGTCTTGATGGAGTGACAACCTATGGTCCTACTCTTAAAATTGAATTTACCATCTGCCTTGGCAACTATAACTGGAAATTCAATCCCTTACTTATGAATTGTCATTAGTCTGACAACATTTGCATCTCCTGAAAGTTCCTTGGCCTCACCCAAGTCAGAACCCCTGGTCTTGACCCTATCTATATAGTTTACAAAGTTAAATAAACCCTTGAAGGATGTTTTTCCAAAAGTCCTGGCCCTCTCGAAAAATAAGATAAGGTTATTCTGTCTATGCTGGCCTAACTCCAGGCCACCTACATAAGCATAGTAGCCAGTATCCTTTAGTAGAACCATATAAATTCATCCAAAGAGGCATAAGGCTAGACATCTTCCTATAGGCTTTGATTTGGTCCATAAAGTATACAAGTCTAGCCCTTAGGTCTTGATAGTCTTGGTCCAGACCATCAAGTTCATCCTGGTCCATCTCATATAACTTCACCAAAAGTCCATATATGTCTGAATCCTTATCAAGTAGCCTCAATAAGGCGAAATCACTAGGTTTGAACTTATATGTAGGCGACCTCATAACCGATAAAAGGCATATATCCTGCTTAGGGTTGTCAATTATCCTAAGTAGGTTTTCAAATATGCTTACCTCAAGGGTAGAGAAATAGTCTCCTCCTAAGTCTGAATAGATTGGTATGCCAAGTTGACTAAAGACATCTTCAATATCTTCCACCCTAGACTGTAAGGATCTGAATAGGACTACTATGTCCCTGTATTCTATCTTCCTATACTTGTCTAATTTTCTATCAAAAACCAAATATGGCTTTTCCCTATTGTTTACCACCTGGTCTATATAGGCCCCTATGGCCTGGCACTGTGACCTAAAGCTTGATATGGACCTAAAGTCTTCCAAATCTACCCCTTCCAGGTCTAGTCCATCTTCATTAAATACCTTGTCAACCAACCGTACTTCTACAGGTCCCCCTATATTAAAGTTTTCCATGGATAAGCCTGGAGTGATGCCAGTATTGTCACTGTGATTGCCTAGGTCTCTATAGACACTTTCATCTATACTATCATAGTCCAGCTCCTTAAAAACAGCACTTGGATTTAACCTCTCCTCATCCGTATAGTCAAGCTCTCCTGTAGCCTTCCTCATAATGGACATAGAGCAGTTACAGGCCTCTAGTACCTGGGCACTACTCCTGAAATTGTTGTATAAGAGGATCTTACGTCCAGCTTCAATAGGACCCTGGCTAATAGCATATTCATCATACTTTTTCATAAATATCTCTGGCATGGCCTGTCTAAACCTATAGATACTCTGCTTGACATCTCCAACCATAAACCTATTTCCAGGACTGGTCCTAGAAATAGTCGATAGAATTAATTCCTGGACCATATTGCTATCCTGGTGCTCATCTATAAAGACCTCTTCGTATGAGGTCCCTATAGGCCAGAGACCCAATCTGCTGGGTTCTAAGACCACCCGACCTATCTATCAAGATGTCTAGGGCAGTATGTGTTATATATGAAAAATCTACTAAGCCCAGGCTCTTTAACTTTTGCCTATAGGCCTGCCTAAATCTCTTTGTTATATTGGATACTGCCTCATATATGGATGAGCCATATCTACTCTAGCCTAACCTCATCTAGACTTATATAGAGCCTGTCTTGGATTGACTTTATATCACTAATTATACTATCAACCATTTTTTTTATAATCTTATATTCTGCCTTTACATAGTCATCCACCTTTGAACCTATCCTAAAACTCTTTATATCACTCTTTCCTGACCTGTAGTTGTCTATTTTTTCCTTCAAGTCCTCAAGGTCCAGGTCAAGAAAGTTTGCATCCAATTCCGGATCAAAGCTTGTCTTTTCCTGGCCAAGCCTAGAAGATAAAACTCCTAGTATCGACCTAATATGGACAAGGTGTTGGCCTATAAAATCCCTATACTTGACCAGGTCATCATAGGCCTCTAGTTTGTCAATTACTTCCTCTAGCCTATATGCATATGAAGCCAATATGGCTACTTCATTGGTCAGGTAAGGTCCTAGATAAGAAGAAATAATATCCTTGTCTTCCTTGTCCTTAGTATTGAACTTTTCTGCATTATCATCTAGCCAGTCCTCTGGATAGGCCGATGAGTCTATAAAAGTATTAAGCATTAGTATCAAGTCCATAAGGGGCCTATCATTGTTCCTGGCTGAATATATGTCTACCAGGCTCAAAAATTCTTCATTTTCGTTATAAAAGTCCTCAAAAAGGTCCTCTTTACATCCTTCTTTATCGTTTTCAATTTCTGCAGGGGTCACCAGTCTAACATTAGGGGTCTAGGTCAGTTGCATGAAAATTTTCCCTGACCACACGACCACAAAATGAGTCTATAGTGGTTATATCAGCCCTGTTCAATAGTAGTAGTTGCCTTTGAAGGTGGTCATTTTCAGGGTCCTTGTCCAGGGCATCTTCCAGGGCTAGGCCTACCCTCTCCCTCATTTCATTGGCTGCAGCCTTAGTAAAGGTAACCACAAAGTTTATCTATATCTAGGTTTTCCTTGTCAGTAACTCAAACTATAATCCTCTCGATTAAGACGGCTGTCTTTCCCGATCCAGCTGCGGCTGCTACTAGTAGGTTTGACTATGGTCTATTACGCACTGTTTCTTTTTGTCCCTTAGTCGCCACTAGTTACTCCCCCTTCCTTGTTCTTTTTTGCCAACACCTCTACTATGTCACTATAACGGCCTCCCTTGACCTTCTTAGGGTTCTTATTAGCATCTCCATCCACCTTGCCCGCCTTTGGCTTGTCAGCAAGTGGTATCTCCTATCCCTGTACTTATCTGTCTTCATACTAGGGTCAAACTGGCATACCGACTTATACTCACAATAGGTACAGGCGGTTAAGGCCCCTTTCCTAAATGGGCTAATATCTATCTTTCCATCGTATATATCCTGACAAATCTCCCTGGACTTGTTCATGACAAAGGTCCTTACAGTGTCAAATTCCCCTGGAGACATACTAGTTGTACGGCTTTCATAGATAGATCCATCTTTTTTCAACTCAAGCTTTAGTATATCTGAAGACATTCCTACTTGTAGGTCATTGTCCATATGACCTATTATATCCAGGTCATTGACGAAAAGACCACTAAATTTATTTTCCTTTAATAGTTTTTTATCCAGATCTTCTTCAGATAGACTAGTCCATCAACTAGACCAGACATATCGAGGTCTTTGTTGGAAAAGTTTGAGTAAAGTACTCCTGCAGGCTCAATTTTACCCCTCTTATCAGCATTTATCACTGCATTCATGTACATAAATAGCTGGAGCTGGAGGCCACCATAAAGGCTGGTTAGGTCTATCTCCTTTCCAGATGACTTATAGTCGATTGCCCTTACATCTCTTTCCCCGTCTATACAGGTATCCAGCCTGTCAATCTTACCAATAATGTTCACCCTTCTTGACCCATCAGGTCTAGGTTTTGGGGTGGGTAGGCAGAGTTAAAACCAAAGCTTAGCTCAAAGCCACTTGGTTGGAAATCTCCTTTTTTTACCTGCTTAGACATATTATCTATCGAATCTACTAGAGACCTGTTTAACCTACTGTATAGGTACCTGTACTTTTCTGAACTGTCTAATATATAGCCTGCCCTTGACTTGACAAGGTCTTGAGAAATTTGGTCTACTGACATTCCTATATAGCCCTTGTCTATGTCCTTCCAACTTAGGTCTTTTTTTGCCAATGACTTGGAAAATTCATCTAATATCTTGTGGGAATATATGCCTGAATCCATAGGAGAAAACTCGTTTATAGACCTCTCCTTGGCAGCCAGTCCATAGTTCATAAAATATGAAAATGGGCAGGCAGCATACTTTTCAAGCTTTGATACACTAAATACACCCTTGCCATATAGGATCCTGGACTGGTCTACATCTAGGTTGGAAACCCTATTATCGTAATTTAGGCTAGACTCAATCATATTGTCTACCTTCTTTTTCTCTTCAAGGCTAACCAGCTGGTCATATATGTGGATGGTATCCAGGTCTGAATCTAGGAAGTTTTCCATCTTAAGTCCTGGGAAAATCTTCATAATCTTCTTGATAAGTGAAGATATCTTCATAGTATCCCCCTTAAAGTTGGATACCGGGTGAGTAATAATTAACCTCTTCCTAGCGATTCCCATAGCCCTGTATATCAAGAAAACTTCTTCATAGGTCTTTGATTTCACATCAGAATCAAAACTTATACCCATTTGTCCTAATTTTTCCTTTTCCCTATCGCTAATTAGGGTCTGGTCCCCTATTGTCTTAGGAAATACTCCTTCATTTACACCCATTAGGATTAGGACCTTGGTGTCGGGGTTTTTCATCCTGTCAACACTGGTAACAAAGACCTGGTCACTAGAAGGTGGTATAATACCAAGCTCAAAACCAGACAACTCTGCCTCCATTAGCCTTATATATCTCTCTAAACCAATCTTTTCATCACCTAAAAATTCTACCATTTCGTCCAATACATCTACAAAAATGTTCCATACCTGTGAATACTCCTTGGCCTTGTAGTGGTTTTCCTGGCCTTTAAATTCCTCTATCAGGTCATTAATCATTTCTGGTAAGCCTATATCTAGGGCAAACTGTGGTATGGGTGGGCGGATATGTCCCTTAGGCTATTCTTGCCCTTAAGCTGGTCATGTAGCTTCTCTATTGGCTCCACTACCCTCTTCCTAATATCATTGATATGGGTATTGTCAGGTTCTGAATCGTCCTCTATATTGTGAATTAGGGGCCTATCCCAGTCCTTAAACCACTCGGACCCCCTTATACCATTGGCTATGACATAATTTTCAAGAAGGCTTACATCCTCATGGTCTATACCAACAAGGCCGCTCTTAAGGTAGTTAAATACTGAATTATATGAGTAGTTCTCCTTCTTCATATTCAATATTGATGTTAGAGTACAAGGATAGGATTGTCTTGGCTTCTAACTTTTGTCTAGGAAGTAGTTTAGCTTATAGTCCTTAAATATAGCCCTTACCAGGTAGGGCATAGGAATCTAAGTCCCTAGTTGCCACCGTAATCTCCCTATACCTATAGCCCTTATCATTGACAAGCTCAACTATCTTGCCAGCTACATATTCGACTTCCTTATATATATTTTCAAACTCTATAAGGTCAATGTTTTCCACTTCTCCTTGGAAAGGCTTGGCCCTATATAGGTTTATATTCTTTTCTAAATAGGCCAGGTCTGGACTCGAAATAATAGCCTAGCTAACCACTTCTATATCCTCCAGCCTTTTTAACTTGTGCCTGCTACATATGTCTATAAGCTTTAAATAGTAACATGGGTCTTGGAAAAGACTGTCTTGACCTCCACTCTGGATTTTTAAATCCAAAAGTAGGGATATATATGTATTTTTAGACAGGGCAATTAGACCCTCTCATCAGGTCATACTGGACCAGTGTAAAAGCCTGTAAATTCATCTATAAAAATAGTTGCTTCCCTAATTTCCTCATAGAAAGCCAACTCTTAGATAATAATTGTCCAGTCTTCTGTATCTATATAGTCTTCTTCCATCAATTTTTCATATGATGAATAAATCAGACCTATATCTTCCAACTAGCCTTAAGAGCATGATCATCAGTCCTAAAGAGCCATCTCTTCCAGTTCTTCTAGCCCTATCTTGTTTTGCTTTAACTCAATTAGGGCATCCTTTACTATATCAACCAAGCCAGTTGAATCCTGGGGCATCTTAAGTGTCTTAAGGTCTTTTGATACAGACTCTATAGCCCTATAGGTCATCATACCCCTGGCAGAAGAAGTCAATTTCTTTTCCTTAAGTCCACCAACCTTGGTAAATACCATATTAGCCAGGGTAGACATACCTACCACCCTTATCCTGAGGTCTGGATCCCTATCCTTTAGGAGCCTTAGACTCAACTTTTTTTCCATTTCAAATGTATATTTTTCCGGTACCAGTATAAATATTGGTCCCCTAGAACCTGACCTGGCCTCCTTGAAACATAAGTCCAAGAGGACCTGGCTCCTATCCGAACCAATCCTTCCTTTTATAAATCCTACACCCATCTTATACCTCTTCTCTTAAGTCCTCTAGTTTGAGATTCCTTATCTCCCCTATAATTGAATAAATTATATTTCTGTTGGCCGCATGCCTGTCCTCAGAATAATCAACCATCACCTGCCTATCTATTGCCGGCTGGTAGTAGTACATTCTTATATTTTCATAGTCTAGGTCACTACCTATTGACTCCTTGCAGACATACATATATACCCTTGTCTGCATCTTATTTTCCGCATAATTTTTTTCTATCTTCTTTCGTTCTGTCTTCCAGTCCCATATATCCAACCTGATTAATTCCCCATTTTCATAGACCTTTACCAGGAGGTCATAGGTCGCCTGGATCCCATCTTTTAGCTCTATCCTATGTTCTGGTAAAAAGATGACATCCTGGCCATACCTATTTTTGTATAGTCTGTAGATCTTCTTGACCCTATCCAGGTCCTTATCGTAGTCGCTAGTAGACCTAATAGGGTCTATACCTAGAAATATCCTTTGACACATAAGGTGAAAGTCCCTACCATAGGACATATTTTGCTCATAGTCCCTATCAAGCTGGCTGTCATCTGACCAAAAAATATGTCTGATATACTTGTCTATAAATTCTTTTTTACTTCTCTTCCAGGCACTTAGCATATTTTTGGCTAAATATCAACTTATCAACCTGTAGTCTAAAATTTCTTTTTCAATCATATATCCCACCTATTTTTCCACTTCATTCCAGAGCTTCTTTCTCTCCTCTATATATCCTCTTAATATTTCAAGATAGCTAGAATCCTTTCTAAACATATTCCTATTAAGGCTTTCTATAAATTTATTCTTTGAGTTCAAAAGTAGGAGACTGGACTTGGCCCTGGTAATACCTACATAAAGGAGCCTTACCCTCTCACCTATTAGGGCTAGTTTGAGGTCGTCCTCATAAGAAGCCCTGGTCTTGCCCCTATTTATCCCCAAAATCTTATCTATGTCCATATTTACAAAGGCTTCAGGATACTTAAAGTCAGACCTAGATACTTCCTGTCCACCCTAAAGTAGTCATCCAAACTAGAAGGGAAGTCCGACTTATTTATACCTGTAATAATGACTGCATCCCATTCCATACCCTTGGACTTATGAATAGTAGCCAGGGTCACACTTCCACCTAAGGGGTCTGTCTCCCCCATATCGTATATGGACTCTATTGCCCCATCAAATACCCTACTATACCTCTTGTCTAGGCTAAGGGCTAGTCTTGCCAGGTCTGCCCCTTCATAGGAAAGTAAATTTCCCAGATAAAATACTATATACTTAGACAAGGTACTTCATTGCTGGTTAAATTCAGTCTAGTCAAGATATGAGAAACTAGGCCTAGCTTGTCAGCCTGGTTATGGTCACAAATAGACCTAATGGCTAGCATGCTTTCTGACATCCTCTTTGAAAATACCATTCTTATACTGTCATCAAGTCTTACCCTTGCCCTAGATATCCATTCTTCCATATATAAGTCATCATAAATCAAAGGCTTCATGGTCTTCCTTGGCCAAGCTTTTGGCTATAGACTCAATGTCTTCCTGACTTAAGTCAAGGTCAAACCTTGCTACAAAAGCCTCCATGACTAGGTCCACAAAGTTATCCCTTATGGGCTCTAGCAAGAAGTCCAGGGCCAATTTCAGGTCACCTATTACTTTCTTCCTAACCTTAGAATCAGCCCCCAGTTTATCATATTTTATATCTCTGGCATCAAGGTAGTCTCCCATATCATCTGTATCATAGTTAGAAAATGACAAGACCCCAATACTATAGTTTGGGAAGGCCTTCTGGTAGTAGCCTATTGTCTTGGCAACAAGGTCCCTCTCCTCTTCTTGGTTCTTTAGTGACCTGGCAGCCACCATATACTTGTCTGTCTTTGGATTTGACTTGTAGGCTTGGCCACTCTCCACTGGCTCAATATGTATGCCCTCCAAGTGGCCTCTTGCCTGGTCCACCAAATGATTGGCTAGGTCTAATATATCCCTACTAGACCTAGCTGCCATATTCATCTCATAGAAATGGTCGGCCTGTAAGCAAAAATCCTTGAAGTACCTTGGATCTGACCCGGTAAAGGTGCCTGTTATACTCTGGTTAACATCCCCGACCCTTACAAGGTTTCTTTTAGATTTTTTACGGCTGGCCTTCTTATAGGAAATTATATCTATAATCTTGCCCTGGATTTCATTAGATCCTGGCATTCATCCTCAAATACATAAGCATACTGGCCTGGTATTTTTCCGCTACTGACTCGTTTTCTACCAGGATCCTGTAGGCCCTTATCAAAATATCATCATAGTCAAAGTAGCCCTCTTGGTCCAGTATAGTCTGGTAATTCTTGTATATAGGTCCAATTATCTTCATAATAGTAGCCTGGCCCAGATCTAGGTAGGCCTCTAGCCTATCTACACTAATATCGGCATCCTTCATCAATTTTATGGCATTTAGGACAATATTTGTAAACTCCCTATACCATTTGTCCACCTGGGCTTGGTCATCTCTAAGGTCTTTTTAGAAAGGACCTAATTCTGGTTTTCATTCGCAGGTATAGACTCATATTCATCTATGGCCATCTGGATTAGGATTCCTTTTTGTAGTCGTCAATTATCTGGCTTTCCTCACTTAGCATGGCTATGTCAGTGTTTTCCCTTATAATCTTCATGGCCAGGGAATGTATAGTCATTACCTCGAAGCCTCCTTTGTCTAGACCCTCGTCCTCCAAAATCGCCCTAATCCTCGACTTAAAGTTATTGGCGGCACTATTCATATATGTCAAAACCAGGATCTTGCCATCCTGGTCATCATCCTTCATTTTTTTGAGGAGCTTGGCAACTAAATTAGTAATTATAAAGGTCTTGCCTGCACCCGGAACCGCCTGGATCCCCATGCTACCAGACTTGTATTTCATAATTTCCTTTTGGTCTTTCCTAAAAACTATGTCCATAGTAGCCTCCTGTCTCCCAACTGGTCATATCCATTTATGGCCAAGTCTGAATGTAGTAGGTATATATTCAGGTCTTCCAAAGACCCCCCACCCAAAAATTCCCTAGTTGACCATAAATCCTTCATATAGGTCTTGTTCTTGTCTACTTCCAAGTCCCTGTAAATCTGGTCTAGGTTAGTGTCGTCAATATTGGTCAAGAGGCTATCCTCCATATATGCCAGGTCGGTATCAAGGTTGTTTTCCACCCTTCTTATATAGGCCTTTGAGTCTGCATCAAAGACCAATAGGTGGTCCCTCTCATTTGCTAAAAATTTATACTCATCTAGGGTCATTACTAGGATATTATCCCTAGAGGCAAGCTCCATTTTAGTCATATTTCCTGGGAAAATACTTGAATATTCCTTCAAAAATCCTAACCTGGCCTCATCACTAATGGATATAAAGTCAACCTTGTCAGAGGCCTCTATCAGTGTATTTAGATCCTTTAAATGATCGCAAAAACTACTCACGAGTACCATATCATGGTCATCTACACCAGCCTCCATTAGGTGTTCTTTAAAGAATTTTTTTACAAACTCCTGGTCCGGCACCTGGCCATATATATCTACAGACAGGTCCCTGCGAATATCAACCATTAGCTTTTCTATATTTCTCGCTAAATATATATACGTCTTGTCTGGATTAAAGACTCTTAATAGTTCCAACTTGTCATCTTGGCTCAAGATAAATTCCAAGTCTCTATGGATAGCCAGGGCACTAAATACAAGATTTCCTGTACGGGTCCTCGTAATAGTCTCACTCTCTGATATATAGTTTAGCCCATGCCCCAAAATCTGGCCAATCCTATCTGCTTCATCTACAGGTATAAGCCTCTTATTAGGGACTATAATAGCTATCCTGTCAGGACTTACCTTGTCTTGGTTGATTAGGTCTTCTAGGGTGTTAATAAGACCAAGATACATATCATAGTAGCTGTCGTAATGAAGGTCATTTATCTTTACCATATTTTTGCCAAAGTCTGAGTCCTTTTGGTCGGCTCCAAATAGGTCCTCTAGATAAACAAAGTCTCTCTTATCTATTAGGGGCTTATAGCTAGGATTTTCAACCAGGTCCTTATAATATCTCTCTATCAGGCTAGGTAAGTCATATAGGTAACCTATCCATTATAGACCTGTATTCAACTATTACATTCTTCATATCATCAAAAATATGTCTGTTGGATTTTGACATCTTAAACCTTGAAATTCTACGGGCTATGGCATCATGAGGTATAGACTTCATACTAGCCTCAATCATGGCCCCATAAACCTGGTTGGCAATATTTATATTATTAGAATTTAAACCTTGAAAATATCCATCAAAATACCTCCTGTCACCTATTATCTTATTTAATAAAATATACACAAACGTGACGGGGTATTTGGCTTAACCCTCACCAATTGAGGGGCCAATGAGGTTGACTTGATCAACTATATGAGCCTGGATACTTACATGATATTTATTTTTCATAGTAGGAGACCACTAAAATTGAGACCTCAGCCTGTCAGTCAGACAGCCTGGTCTAAAGAACCCTGACAGAAGAGTATTTGTCCCTATAAAACTCTTCTAGTATATTCAGTTTATCTATATCACGTCCTTCTTAAAAGCCTATTTTATCTACTGTCATAATCGGTCTCCTAACTTGAGATATTGTCGAAAATAGTTAAATTTTTCTAATTATATTATATCATACTTTCGCTTTCAATTATATTTCTCTAAAGGCTAAACCTATCTTTCAGTAAAATCATAATTAGAAGTGTATAGAAATAAGTTTAGATGTTTTTATTTCCTAATAGAGCGCTTTGTCAGTACTTTTTTAATTTATAAAACGATTTTTTAGTTAAGCATTTTCATTTTTAGGCAAAGAAAAAAACAGTAAAATCTTTTCAAATTACTGTTCTGTGTTAGTTTTATATTAAATTGTCAACTTAACAAGTTGGGAATTACCTACTTGCATGATACTATTTTATTTTATGTTCATATTCAGTCAAAAGATTCTTTGAATAAATTTTTCATTTTGAATTTCACTTCTTTCCAAAAGATAAAGCTACTTTTTAATTTGTTCAAGTAGTTAACTATTTTCTCTCTTTACTTTTCTCCAAGCAGTAGCCATATCAACAGTAGATTTAAATGGTGAAATATCTGTTAAAATTGAAATATTCTCTAAAATGTGTATTAAGGAGAACCCACATTCAAATGTGGCGTATCTAAGTTAATAGTTTCTACTTGTTTTTCTCATTTTTATTGATGACTTTTTAACTAAATTACTCCTAAAGTACTGCTCAATAATATAATTGAGTTCTTGTTTTTGTAACTCTGTATTCTAATCCTGATGACTTACATATCTGTGAAAGTTCTTCACGATTACCAATAGTATTATTATTAATTTTTAAAGTCCCAATTCTTGCTTCTTGACCTGTATTAGATTTTGTAAAAACTCTTAGTAATGTGAGTTAAAATTTTATTGTTCTAACCATTATAATCTATTTAAAGCTTCAACTCACTTTCAACAAAAATATCATTCCATTGATTACATTCATAAATAAAAGGCATTTAGAGCATTACTTTCATGATTAGAAAAATCGCCTATAGTTGCTAATTTCATTTTATAGTTTATTAATTTTTGCAAAATACTTTTCCTGCTATTTTATTGCTGAGATGAAGAAGTCTTCTGTAAGATTATCTTTGCTAATGATAAATTTATTTTCTCCCGTTTCATAAGCGATTGTCATAAATAAATCTAAAAATGACTGTTCATCTGATATTACAATAGACTTATCTTCAATTCATTACAACTTTGGTTTTGTCTTTTGATTCCAATATTTTATGTTTCCTCAATTCCTCCAAATTATTTTTGCTATTCTAAATCCCAAAATCATCGATTCTAAAATCCGGAAAACTCTTTCTCCTATGAAGTGAGGCCACAGGCTCTCTTTTCACTTACAGCTCCACCTCTGAAAATGCGATAGTTTCCATATCGTTCTTCATCATACAAATCAAAACACCATTCCCAAACATTTCCAATCATATCAAAGCCCAAAAATTATTTTCTTTTTGTTTCTTACTTCATGTAATCTACCATCCGAATTTTTCTTCAGAGCAAGCAATATCTTCAATATTGTCATATCGATATCTTCTGTATTTCCTCTACAAGCATATTTGCCATTCTTCATCTTTTGGTAATCTAAAGCCATTTTTGGAATGATCAAATATAATTTTTCTGAAACAGAATTCAATGTATAGCCTTTTCTAATGAAAGTTTTTCAGAAAAGCAGATTACAAAAATTTAATTGCATCTATCCAACTTATATTTACCGCAGGAAAGTTTTTGTTTGAATATCTATAGTCAGTTTCCATTACATAATTATATAGTTCATTAGTTACGGTGTTTTTACGCTAAAAATGATTGAATCATCACTAATTCCTGTTTACTAATTTTTCTCTATTCCGGGAATAGACATTTGTAATCCGAACTCACTGCTGACCGGATCTACAAAACTCTCTGATTAGCTCCTGACCTTCAGATTAAGACCATATTTTCTTTTCATATCTCGTCAAGTCCATTTTCACTCCTGTAAAGTAATTTTCGTTTATCTATATTGATTAATATTATAGCATTTTCAATGGCTTTTTCCACTGTCAGGTTTTCTGGATATATCTCTTTAGTGTTCCCAAGTAAATAATTCAAATTTATGTTCCAGATTTTTGCAACCACTTTTGCCAATTTTTCTATGGATATATTAGAGCTTAACTTTACAAACTGGTGTTGTTCTAATATCTCGCTCCATATTCATTTTTACTGACGAATTTCCAACTCATTGAAAATAAATATAGAAAATAACTGAGTATATATCAGTCTTTTTCTAAATTGGATCGTTTTATTTCGTTTATAATTGTATGATTTTTGTTGCTTCTCTTCTACAAATCGTTTATCATGCTCTACAAATATTAGTGTGAGGGTTTGCTTCTTTTATAATTTCCTCAATCTGTATTCTTGATATTACATCTATGTAATTCAGCGGTTCATCCCAAACAAATAAATGAGCTGGTTTTGACAAACTTAGCAATTAAAACTTTCTTTTTGTCCATAGCTATAATTCTTCATGTCCATTTCAAACAAGTCTCTTGCAAAATCTAATTTCTAAAATTGTTTTTACAATGTTTCATCAACACCTTTGCTTATAAATATACTCATTTAGACTACCTATTAAAAGCCGATGTATCTTGAGGGATATACGATATTTTTAAATTGCTGTAATTTTATCTCACCTGTATATTCGTCATTTAAACCCAGTAAAATTTTAATCAGGTTGATTTTCCACTACCATTACTACCGTATATAGCCACTTTATGCCGCTTTATCTCCAAAGCTAACATTACTTAATATCTGCTTTTCTCCATAGTACGATGATAAATTGTAAGCTGTTACAAAAGTATTTTTGTGATGAGTAATGTACGTAATAAAAGACTTTCCTTCGTTTCAATATCTTTTAGTAAACTCTGCTTTCTATTCTATTGTATTTTTGTCTATTCTCTAAATTCTTTGACTTCTTCATCGATCTTGGCTGACTGGTGGCCTATATACACCCTTATCTGGTTTTACCTGATACTTTTACACCATTTTGTATTTTCAATTTTATCTGACCAAATTTGACTTTGTCTTGCAGATTCTTTTAATCGTTTGATATCTTTTTAATTTCTCATTTTGACTGTTTCAAACTGGTCTTTCCTCATTTTTATTTTTCATACCAGATGTAAAAGTTCCTGATTGGACATCAATAGAGTTTTTGATTAATAGAAAATAACATGATTGATACAGCCATCTAAAAATCTCTATCATGAGTATAAGCAAAAACCTTTTTCTTTTCAGTACTCACTTACAACTTTCCTTCCATCCATATCTAAATGGTTTGTTGGTTCATCAATAAGTAAAAATCCATCCTCCTTTGTAAATAAAAATAGCTAAAAGGATTTTTGTTTGTTCTCCTTTAGAAAAGCGTTCAAACTCTCTGTAAATAAGGTTCTCATCTACATTTTAGCAAATTAAAGTTCTCTAAATAATTTCCATTCTTCCTCATCTGACATTAGTTCTTTATATAAGTCAATCCCTAATTTTGATGCATCAATTATATTGGGTGGAAATTGAATAAAGTAAGCATCTTTGCTGATTTTCCTTGATAAACTTCTAGATTTGAAGTAGCTTAAATAGAGTTGATTTACCAACTCCGTTTCTTCCTAATAATCCTGTTTTTCCAGTTTGTATCAAAGGGAAAATAGTACATTTTCAAAATATAGGTTTTATATCCATAATATGAAAGAGTGAGGTTTTCAATTCTAATTGCCGACATAAAAATACCTCCTAACAAACCTATTTTATTTAAGTATACCATTTTTAAATCATCTATATCAGCCTTCTGCAGTACTTTACAGTTTCCTATAAAGTAAAAAACATAAATTTCTTATTTTCTTTCTGATTCTTCGCTTTAATTACTTGTTTAGAGATATATCCATGTTGTTTTCCTCGAAAAACTTCTCTGTAATAATAGTATCTCATTTATCTTTTTCGAAATGTGATCAAGAAGAAATATAAAAATATACCATTTACTGTTTCTTATATTCAGATTATAAACAGGTTTTATACAGATAAACTATTTTATAAAATTAAACTCATTATATTATGTTTTCTGCTAATACTTTTGCTGTCATTGAACTAAAAGATTACTATTTTTGTTAGGAAAATCTATTAAATTGATATGTGTATCCCTCATATGATTGCCTTTTTATTTTTAATATATCATTTTCATTAGTTCTTCATAATCTTCAAAAATTTCCTATCATTAAGCCTTTATTAATAGCCTTTAATTTTTTATTAAGATAGGGTATATATGAATATCCTACATTACCGTATGTCAAGAATATCCTATACAAAAGATTTTTCATTTTTATAGCCTCTTTAAATTTTAATAATTCCATAGCACATTTAATATTATAATGTTGAGAATATTTTTATAAATCCTTAATTAACTTTTCTAAAAACGTAAGACTGATTTTTCCCCTTTTCAATTTTTACAGAATCTTTTATTTTTCTGCAGACGAAGTTATCATTTTTCCGAATATTGTTGCCCTGCCTCTACTATAAGTCCACAGGCATATAAGTCTTTTTCCTCTGCAAGACTTTTTGGCAAATATCAATTTGAATTTTTCTTGTAAGTCTTTCGCTGACACTCCATTAAATAGCATTTGCATAAGACTCGTAGCAGACCATACTCTCACATAGAGCATCCTTATCACTAATCATATAAGTAGCCAGTAGGTCAATTTCTTTATGCGAGCCCTACCCAGCCTAGGGGCTATTATAAGCTTTGACGTAAAATATCCTTATCTGTATCCAAAAGTGAAACAATAATACTTAGCTGACTACAAATGTCAAATAAAAATCCTATATTTTAATTTTTGAAAGGGTCTGTCCTATAAGATAGACCGTTAGTATTTTATATCCTCTGCTTTATCTAACTTTTTGAATAAAATTCTGTTCCTTGTCTATCGTGTTTCTCAAACCCATCTCAAAATATTGAGTTAATTCTTTATCCCAATCTTTGCAAATAAAGCTCTAGTAGTATCCATCTCATTACTTACAGATAAATCTCCTATAAATCTAAGCCTTTTTATCTGGAGAAATTATCTTTTCTAAATCAATATATATCTTTCTAAATCTTCCTGCTAAAGGCTACTGCGGAGATTTTTCAGCTTCAATCTCTTCTTTTTATTTTTAGTTAGAATCAGGCGTACTTGTTCCTCCTATAAAAGTTGATTAATCCCAATCTTTAAGCAAGCCTCCATATCAGCTGATACGAGGCCCTTCTTTAAGCTACTAGTCACGCTAATTGTATAGCCAAATAAGATATCATTATCAAATTCGATTGGCAAGTTATCTTTGTCTATGACAGGGTATACTTACTAGCATATGTATGGTCTGGCATAAGATGAACTTTAGTATTTTCTTCACCTTTTATACGAACATAATTGTCTCAGAATTTGTGGCCTATACTTTGTTTATACTGATTATATATTATTTTCGCCTATGTTTTGGATACTCATAACTGGGTTTCCTGTACTTGAGACATTAGTTTAGAGTCTTACCTCTTTCATAAATAAATCCTTTTTCTCTATCCGTTATAGTACTCACATTTACAAGCCTATTAAGTTTCTTGACATGTAAAACCATAAAAATAGGATCCTTAATTTTTCATGGTCAGCTTTTAAACTTAATCAAAGGGACGTAATTTTAATTTGACCTATATCTTTCAGCCTAAAGCTAATGTGTAATATACTAGTACCCCTACTGCCCATAAGTATAGTTGCTTAACTATACCCTCATTGTAAGTTCTAATTTAACCCCATTTAAAAATAGAGGGATATACCATTAAATATGAAGTATCGGTATGTAAATCAGCACGATTAGAATAATACTCATATATGAAAAATCAGTCCTAAGACTTTTAAGGTATTTCAATAGCATACTGATGACAAATGAAAACATTAACAAATAGCAAAAGATACTAACTTTTGACTTATGGGGATAAGTCAAAAATTAGTTTTTAGTTCATCTTTCAAATAATCTACTTCCATAATTTACCCCGTCTCCTTATACTTTTATTCACTGTTTTTGCTTCTTCTCTTTAGTTTGACAATGCTTAGAAAGTATGACTAAACTTGCGTATTCTCCTTATATTCTAGTTATAAATGCCTACTAAAATTTCTCGATCTTTCCCTCCACCTTCATGTCTCAGTTTAATAAGCTCTTTTATTCTTTTAGTTTGAATTCAATGACTTCTTCGACCTTTCTTTTGTCTCAACGCATCTGGCCAACCTTTTCCAGTCATTCACCCATCTATGAATCAGTGAAGATTGTTAATTCCTGAGATAAGGACAGCTTTTTGCTGAGACTTCATTTGTATGTATAATTTTACTACATTTAGCTTGAATTCAAAGAATAATATTTTCTTGAACGCATTAAACCATCGTCCTTAAGTCTTTTTATATAGCTATCACTTTAATATCTCGTTCTTTATTAATAATGCCATATTTTCTTGCTAAAATAACGCTTAGCTTTTTGTTCCTTGATAAGTATTCAGAAACTATTTTCTTAATTTCAAAAGAATATTTTTGTCATGAAAAACCGACCCCAATCGTTAGATTTTTAGATCTAACTTTTTGGAGTCGTACTAGTGTAAATAGTCCTCTTTCAAAAATTATGATTTTTGGTTTTCGAAAAAGCACTTGTATATCATTTACACTAACACTAATATGTGGTATAGAGTTTGGTTATTTCCAAAACTTATCTTCTTCCTCTTGTTTTTCTGCCGAAAGTCCAAACTTCCTGTATCTTGCCATTCTCCTATCCTGAATAGGTCAATCCCCGGATCATTTAGTTTTCTTCTCCTCTCTGCTAAAGAAACAACACTGGCAACCACAAACAGTCATTGCTTGTAGCCCAATTTGTTATCACCCTAAATGTTCCATTACTTCTTTTGAAAAATTCTAACCTCTCTCTAATACCTGTTTTCCAACTATCACCAGAAAAGTGAACTCTCGCCTCCCATATAACATATATTATCCGACATCGTTTAAAAACCGCTCCAAAATCTCGTTTTGATAATGCTTCTGTGTAAGCATAAAACACTTCATAACTTCATTTTTCATAGCTAATCTCCTTTCATTTGAAATGATTTTTCTCTTGTCATTATTATACTTTTAAGTCCTTGATTTTAGAAGTACGAACATTTATAATACATAGTATCTAATAAGATACTATTGGTTTTCTAAGGAGGTTACAATGTCAAATGTTTTATGATAAATGTCCCTATGTTACGACTCAAAAAGTTTTACAAGGAAAATGGGCAGTGTGGTTTTATATCATCTAAGTACAGGCACGAAACGATTTAGTGAACTTGAAGTTAATACCTGATGTTACGAACCGTTTTTAACAAGACAGCTCCGTCAATTGGAACAAGACAAACTAATCGTCAGAAAAAGTTTTTCCGGAAGTTCCTCCTCATGTTGAGTATTCTTTGAGTGCATTAGGTACAAAATTCCAAAAGAGTATTAAATGAAATAAGTCTTTGGTTTAGATTATATTGCTGAACTCAACAAGTCCAAAAAATACAAAACTATTAAATATAATTATTAAGCTGTTCGGATATTATTATTAAAAAGAAGTCTATAATTAGGCTTCTCACTAACTTTATATTCATAGTGGTATTCACTTTTTCAGCGTTTTGAGTTTCTCTGTTTGAGTTGCTCCCTTTCTTCCCTTGAGCTTCATAGAAATGTAGTAATAAGTGCTGTGTAATAGGTTTTCGGCTTTCACCCATCTTCTCCTGATTTTTCTTACTCTCCCTTAGTGTTTGAGATGATTGTCTATACTAATTTGAGTATATCTTTTCACTTCTGAGATAAGCGAATGGATTGTGCTTCATGCTCTGAGATTGATGATATTTAAATTTTGCGATCTCGTCCCAATATCTTCAAGCATCTTAACACATCAATTACTATCGTTCCTTTGGGAAGATTTGTCAAGGACATAAACAAAAATGATAAATTTATATCTTCTGTTTCTCTCTTAATTAACTTTAGTATTTTTATCCTTGTATGTTTCCTGTACCTTGCTTGAAATGTAGATTTACAGTATATTTTGTTTCTTTCCAATATCCATTACTAACTGTTTATGTTGTGATTCTTTTATTACTCTTTTTCTTCTTCCATGTGTCCTCCTTTCCGTTTTTAAGCAAGACAGCAAACCTTTTTGATTTACTGCTTTCGTGTTAGCTTTTATTGGATTGTTAGTTTAGCAAGTTAAAAATATCCTACTTGCAATACTCTTTTTATTTTATCAGCATATTCAGTCAAAGATTCTTTGAATAAATTTTTCATTTCTTGAATTTCTGACTTCTTTCCAAAAGAATAAAGCTACTTTTAATTTGTTTGAGTAGTTACAACTTCATTTTCGTCTGCACAGAAATCCTTTAAAAATTGATTCCATTGACAAACCGAATTATCATACTTTGCATAATCTGATTTCCCATAATAAACTTTTAGCATATCTTGATTATAAAACTCAAATCATTTTCTCTTTTTACTTTTCTCCAAACTGTTTGCCATATCAGCAGTAAATTTAAATGGTGAGATACCTGTTAAAACAGACGAGAATATTCTCTGAACTTTGCATTAAAAGAAAACCACATTCAAGTAATGGTGTATCTAAAGTAATATTTTTCCACTTGCTTCTTTTCATTTTATTGATGATTTTTTTAATCAAATTGCTAAAGTATTGCTCAACAATATAATTGAGTTCCTGTTTTGTACCTCTATATTCTAATCCTAATGACTTGCATATCTGTGAAAGTTCTTCACGATACCAATAGTATTTAGTAAATTCATCAAACGATGTAATTTTTGTCAAACTCAGGTCTACTTTCCATCAATATTTTTATCTCCTCAAAAACCAATTTACTTTTCATCTCTAAATAATGGTGTTTCACTCTCTTTGTAAGGTTGTAGTTGTTACAATTACAACCAAACTCTTTCAACGCTTTTTATCTTATTATCGGCTGTCCAAACAATCAAAGAGATACCGTCAAATTCTTCAACTTTCCCCTCATTCATTTTTATTTTGAAAGTGCCATTCTACAATAGTTTGATTATCCTTATGAAAAATTGCTTTATATCCCACACAAGAACTTTTCCTCTTGTATTCCACTCATTAAACCAGTGCTTTACTGTTTGCCGATTTTTCATACTTAGGACACCAACTCTCAATATAAATCACATCATCCATATCGTCTATTCCTAAGTCTTGTTGTGTAAGCCATATCAAACCATAAACGAATGATTTTCTCTTTTCATCCATGAATTTAAGCACCTCCAAAAATCAAATACTTGTTTAATATTATACCATTTTTCGCTTGATTTTATAGGGTCTAACTCGTTCCATTTTACCTGTGTTAGTTGCTTTTGAATGTTCCTGGAACTGTTCAATACAAGTCTTAACTTTTCAGCCTGTTCTACTTCCTCTCGTATCTCTAATATTTGATTGTATAGGCTATTTTCTCTTTCTTCATAGTGGCAACTTACGATTTCCATTTGGATATATGTAAGGTCTGCTTTCTCCCTAAATGTTCTTTCAAATATTTCTTGCACTTTCAAACAAAATAAGTTCTATGATATGTTCATTGTAAAAAGTATATCCTGTTTGCTTTTTCTTTAACTTAGTATAGGCTTTGTAGGTGTCTTTATGCTTCAAATACTTCTCTGCTTGTTCGATAAGTTTGGTAGTTTATCATCCACTTTCTTTTTCAACATCTTTTTAAAGGCTCTTGTAGTCTTGTAGTTCTTATCTCTTAAAAGCAAGTATATTTCCTTTTAACTCCGATAATGAAGTGATGTTTTTCTCTTTAAGTAGCTGATAACTCTCAATATATTTTTCTAAGTCTGTATTATGGTTATCTGCATTTTTACGGATAAGATTTTCAAAAACAGATAATAGTTTTTCTTTTTGGTGGGAGGGTAGATTTTTATGTTTTCCGTTTCTGCTTTTTCTTCTTTTCAATTCCCTTATCCAATTTAATAAGGCTTTTATTCTTCTTGAGTTTCTCTTAATATTTTTGTTCTGATATCTGATTTCCCGATTGATATTTCCTCTGTCTGTAACAATACCTTTCTTCTCCATTTGAGTTGCTGATACTCCTAAATGAATAGGTCAGTATTTCTCTATGCCCTGTCTTTGATAGAGACGATGGTCTACTTTTTCTACTATGCTATTTTTCTTCAAGATATTTGTTTGTAATATCTGCCCATGTCTTTCGCCACTCTTCCGCTTTGTCTTGCTCGTTTCCAATCGACTGTATTTATTTTCCTTGTTTTGTAATTGCCATTTTTGAGTTTTACTTTTTCTCCGTTTTCATCAAGGATATATTCCTTTTTTGATTTTGCTCCCCATGTTTTATCTTCATTTAACGGTCTCATGTTAATAGGATATGAGCGTGTGGGATTCCCGTCATTTTTATCGTGCAAAGCAATATCAGCACATACCGACTTTTACAAAATTTTTCTTTACATATTCTCTGCAAGTTCTATCTGTTTTTCCCTGTTTAATTCTTTGGGTGAGCGATTTCTATTTCTCTTACAAGCTGTGAGTTTTACTTTTTCTATTTTTCTCTACACTGTTCCATAGCGTTCCTCTGTCTGAAAAATTCCTGTGGTGCGTTTTTGTGTAATAGAGTTTCTGTATGTGCTATTCCGCCTTTTCTTGTAAAGTCATGGACTATGCCGTCATATTCGTTTTTATCTTTTCGCCACTTCGATAGAAGCTGCTGCAACCGCACTTTTTGCCTTTGCCTCTTGAGATAATCTTTATACTAAGATGATATATCGCCATAGCTAAAACCTCCTCTCTTTTTCTGATGTGGATACAGTGGCGATGGATAAGACTTACTATCGGATTGTTTTTATCCGGTTTCTTTTTGAGTAAGTACACAAGAGTAGGAAATTTATTTTCCGTAGGGGAGTGTAGCTCCCTGTATCAGCTAGCTGATATGCTCTCTGCAAGACCTTCGAGAGCACACACCCTCTAGGGTGTATAAGTCGCCCTATGTAAACAAGGGACTACTGCTCTGTTTCAGTTACTTTCTCTTGTTTTTCTATGTTTTTCTTCTTCCGTTTTTCTCTTTCTCCATGATTTTTAGGATTTTTCATTTATTGCTTCTTTGATATTTAGAATGTAATTAGCTGATAAAAATTCATCTTTGAGTAAAATCCTTGCTTTCGTTAAAGATACTTTCAAAACTGCTCCTTTTTCATAAAGCGTTTTATCTCTTTTTCTTTCGTTCTTCCTGTTTCTGCTGACTGAGTGAGTCTTTTGTTTTTGTAACTGCTTAATTTCCTCTTCTGCCATTAAGATTTTTCATCTATATTTTTCATTTCTGTTCTCCTTTCTGATTTTTAGTAAAGACAGTAAACCGATTTGATTTACTGTTTCGTGAACTGCTATGTTGTAGCTTGTGTTGAATTGTTTTACTTCGACAAACTGGAATTTGCCACTCTTTAAAGAACTGACACATCAGTTACTTTTTATTTTGCTCTCTAATCGAAAGAACAGTTGCCATTACTAATAATTATTTTACAAGCATAAGTTATATTTTGATCACCACCTACTGCTAATTGCGAAAAACATTTATTAACGAATGTGTCATCACATATCCACAAACTGTTTGTCTTTCATAAATAATGCGGATAAAACAAAACAATTAGTCAACAATCCAAGCAAAAATCCAAACACTCTGTACTTGTGGCAATGTTCCTTCAATGTAGAAATAGAGAAAATGCCATATTCCCCATAAAACAAAAGAGTAATTAGAAGTTGAACTAATATAACTATAGTGTTCCATCATAATTGGTTGAAAAACATATCTCCACCCTACTTCTTCAATCCCACCAAAAAGTTGCTTTAGAAATAAGATAATCGGAATATACCACGCATTCAACGCTAATTTTTCCCATCAAATGCAACATGCAAATCCAAAAACAAGAATACAATAACAAATAAATAACTGCTGATGTTTTGCTTTATGGCGAAAAATCCTTTAATATTTTCTTCGTACTGTACTTTTTGTATCTAAGTGCAATAATAGTTCCCCATAGAGCAGCTGAAACTCCACCTATTCCAATAGCAACCATTCCCATTGGCATTGTATAGTCTACATCCATACCCAAATTACGCAATATAAAAACTATAATACATATCATCCATATTTGCCCTAAGGTTCCTAATAAATAAAGAAAAATTGCCTTTTTCGACTCATAAATTTTCTCCTAAATTCTAATTTTTCTCTCTAAATAATTAACAATATTATACCATTTTTAAGCCATTTTTCTATATCGGCTTTTTGTGGTACTTGACAGTTCCCTATAAAGTTAAAATACCCATCAACTTGTTGTTTTCTATCTTTTCCTTTTCTTCCCCTGTGGCTTCATGGACTACAACTTTTCTCTATACTCATTGTATCATTGGGACTGTCAGTTCTTCAATGTCAGTATATTTTTCTATCATCTTTAGGGAATTTATCGGTGTCAACTTTTCTCTGATGATAGCTTTCATTTTCATCTTCAAAATACTGTATTTGCTTTTCTAATTCTTGTTGCTCCGTGTCATAGATATTAAATAATCTATCAAAAGTGTTTTTGCGGAATTTTTCCAAAGTGCATGGTCTTCATATAGCTTTGTTATAAGGGTTGTTAGTTCTTCATTTCTTGAAGATAATTTTTCTAATTTCGTTTTATCATCTTGATACTTTTCTTCCTTTTTCATCGGATAATTTGTTCATCACTTTTTAGAAATTCTTGCTTTTCTTCTTTTGCAAAATCTGTGATTTCTTTGATTGATTTTTAGGAGAATTTCATTCACTGTTTTTACCTTGATGTAGTGCATACTGCAAGAGCCTTTTCTGTGTCTGTAATGTTGACATACAAAGCAATAATCACAATCATATTTCTTTTCTTTATATTCTGCCCGGCTCTCTGTAACTAATTTTACCTCCACAATCTGCACAGATTAAAAGTCCTGTAAAGGGGTGTGAGGTTGTTCCGTACTGGACTTCTTCTCACTGTTTTTCTTAACCTTTGAGCATTGTTCCATGTTTCTTCGTCAATGATGGCTTTATGGGTGTTTTTGAAGATAATGAGTTCATCTTCTTTTTGCCTTTCTGCGTTTCTTGGTTTTTGTAATCAAGGCATATTGTTTTACCAAGTACAGTATGTCCTATATATTCTCTTTTTCTAAGATATAACCTACTGTGGTCGGTGTCCAAAAATACGGGTCTTCTATTCCTCTTTTCTTTGAGCTATGGTTATTTTTCAGGGGTAATGTATTTGGGCATAGGCTGACGGAATAAGGACTTTATCTTTGGTTAATATGTCTGCATATAGTGTTACTCCATATCCCTCTATTACAAGCCTGCAAATGCGTTTACGAGCCCTTGTACTCTCTTTATCGACAAGTAACTCCTGTTTGTTCTTAGGATTTCTATAATAGCCGTATGGAACGCTTGGCGATACTCTTTTACCCTCTTCCATTCTTGCTCTAAAGATGGATTGTATTTTTCTTGAGGTATCTCTTGCATACCATTCATTCATAATATTTTAGAAATGGGGTAAAGTCGCTTTCTGCTTGTTTTTCGCCTCTCTATTCCGTTATTGATGGCGATAAACCTTACCTCCTTTCTTTGAAAAAGTATTTCGGTGTAAGCCTCACTTTAAGGTAATCTCTGCTCAAACCTACTCATATCTTTTTACTATCACAGTAGATACTTTGTTTTCTCTACTGCTTTTATCATTTTTCACAAATCCCTCTCTATCAAAGGTTGTTCACTTACTCCATCATCGGTATAGTGATAGATATTTACAAAAGCCGTTTCTTTTCGCATAACTTTCAAGTAGTTGCTTTTGATTAGTGATGGGAATGCTTTCTCCCTGCATTTCATCATCTCGACTTAAACGCTCATAAAGGGCTGTTTGTCCTGTTCTTTTGTATTTGACATGAAATTACCTCCTTTCCAAGTTTTTTTATTTTCTCTGTCCTAAGAGGTTAATCCTTTTCGGATTGGTTACATGCATGACGAGTGCATTTGCTTAAGTTCAGCTACATAAAACCTTGTTTTTCCACTCCCTGATCCTCTGATAACAAGCACATTTTTATTTCTTGCATACTTTGGATTAGCCGGTCTGCCATTCATAGTTAATCGTTCTGTCTGGGTAAGCAATATATTGTTTTGAAACTTTTCATCCATATATGGCTCAATATCTTTCTTGTTTCCCCAGAGAGCGTTTTGTCAAGTACTTTTTATGTTTATGGACGATTTTTTTGAAAAATTGAGCAACACAGTAAACCTATTTTGATTTACTGTTTCTCAAATTGTTGTATTCAATTAAGGCTCTATGTCAAATAACGTTGGTGATAATTTAAATCAATAAAATCTATTAGATTATGCGGCAGCATCCATAGCAAAATTGATAACTATGGATGTTGCCCTTTGTATTTTATACCTTTCCATTAGCAGTATCCTTGCCTTAAAAATTCCTAAAAACTCTATATCCGTAGGGATACTCTTTTAATTACCTTTATCTTGTTATTTTTACCCTCCACCATAGCATTCGTATAATCATATTTCAGTGAATTTACCACACTACTTTCTAAGTTTTTATACTCTTCCTAAAAACACATTGGTATTTCATCAGTCCTAGTATTTAGAATATCTTCAAGACATAGCCACATAGTTTTTAGAGACTGTAATAGGAAGTTTTGATAAAAATCATGGGCCTCTTTTAAGTTAGGAAATTCTTTTAAGATATAGTCTAATATATCAATTGAACTGGTCATATTTCTAAAGTGCCTATTCTTGTAAAAATATATCCTATTTAATTCACAGTTCTTCATAAAGCGGTATTTTCCAGTATCTCTTCAGTATCTTTATACCTCTAGACCTGGTATTAAAGCTTCTTCATCTCATTTATCCTTAACTTGTTTAGCTCTCTTGTCAAGAGCTGTACTATATGGAATTTATCGACCACAATATTGGCATTTGGAAAGACCTTCTTGGCATGATCAATATATGGCTTATGCATGTCTGGCAGTCACATATTCTACTCTTTTTCTCACCTTCAGTGGGTAGGAAATTAAAAGTACTCAAAATAGGTATCTTTTGCCTCTATCCACCTAGGATATCAAAAATATGACCGCCTCTAAATCAGATTAAATTTACACTCATAGACGCATCAACTGTATTTACTGACTTGAATTCGTCTAATGATAGAATCCTAGGAAGATAATCTTCTCCTGTCTTCAGTTAAACAGGAGTATTCTAGCAACACTAGTAGGAGATACGCAGTGTTCTCTTGCAATTAGATCCATTGACTTAGTCCTCACATAGGTTTAAAACTATTGACCTCTGACTGATCATTCGATATAAGCACCCCTTATCTCACGATAGGTGTTTTAGCCATAAATGTTGACTTACAATGCTTACACCTCTGCTTTTTAACCATCAATATCAAAGGGTTTGTATTAACCCTATTAAAAAGTATTTTGTGATCTGACTTCCATTTTTAGTTATGTCATAATTTTTCATTGACTATACTACACTTAGGGCAGCAAGCTGGCCTATGTAAACTTTCACTGGGACTGTATATTCTATCCCTGATATTTTCTTTTTGTTCCTAAAATTACTAAATTGTTATCGTTAATTCCTAAGATTTCTGTTATACTAGCATTAGAACACATATCATTTCTCCTTATTATGACGATTTAAATTATACATGAGATTTGATGTGTGTTCCTATTTTTAAACAAATTTAGCGTTGGGAAGAATTTTTCTCTCACCAACGCTAAATAGTCTACAACCTAAATATTACAACCATTTTTAAACTAGCATCTACACTTGCTTTTGTTTATATATTCAGTTGCATCATTTCCGTCCTTACTTAGATAAACTAGGGTTTATAAATTCAAAATGATCCATACGATGCTCATCACAATTTATATATTTTTCAATCATCTTATGTTCGTGCTTTTCTGTATCTCCCACATGGCGATGTCTCATGGTCATGTTCAATCGTATGTATGCGTATTCACATCATGAGTATGTGTTGATAACTATGAGTATGAAGATCGTATGACTTTGAATAAGTGATATCAAGACAACAACACCATGCCAACAATCATAATTACAAGGGCAATTAAATACTTCCGCGTAAGTTGATCGCCTAAAAGGAGAGAAGGCCATCGTGCCTATAAACGGTGCACTGCATAATAAGCGCTGGTCTTGCTGCTAAGATATTTCTGTGCTCTAATATGTGAGAAATGCTTAGTCCATATGATACAAATCCCAACAACATTACAAACAGGATATATTTTTGTTTCAGAAACTTTTCTCCTACAATCAGCAGCAAACTAACATGCTCCGTTCCAGATCAATTCCTTTTAGCGTCACTATTTCATAGGTGCTTTTTTCAGAAATGCTACGTGTACAGTTATTTTCAAGACCCCAGCACAAGGTTGCCAATAAGACCAATAAAGATCCATAAGAAAAGCTAAATCCCTGCGCACTGTCCAGTGACAAAATAATACTGGATAATGTTATAAAGCCTATTGCAATCCAAAATTTCTTAGAAACTTTCTCATTGAAAATCCACAAGGCAATGTTGTAGCAACAATCTCAAAAATTTCCTAGTAGCGACGCATTTGATGCATTGCTAAGCTTAATACCGAGCATCAGAAGATGGAACTAATATCAAGAGTAATCATTCCAATTGTGTATAGAATATCGTTTTCCCAGGTCTTTCTCCGACTTTCTTTCATTCTTATTAGAAAAGTATACATCATCCCTACGCCGACACAGCGCCCAAATATAAATACGAAGCCATCAAAGTTGACGGCACATGTACAAGCAACAACTTTGATAACGGCGTATTTATTGCGTAAAATGCTGCTGCAAGATTGCGCACAAAACAGCCAATAGTTTTTATTTTTCATATAACTCCTTCACAAATTACATTTTGTTAATGCATTTTTCTGTAAAATTCTTCATGATGTTCCTATTTGCCTAAGGCACAAAAGCCCATCTGTGATATATCACTGTATATTCGTTTTCGTCTCTTCCCGAAATAAGTTCCATATTCCAATTAAAACTCACTGTCAGACTGCATTTGTAATCTTGTCTATTTTCTTTTTGCTTTTTATATCGAAAACCTTTTGTTTTGGAAATTTTCTTTAACAAAGGAGCTTCTATTATGCGCTGATCATCTCTCAACTGCTCTTGATTCATCTTTCCTGCATTGCATCATATACAGATAACCACAGATTCCACCTGTAAGAGGTATTCTAAGTGGATTTTTCCAAAACCACCTATGTCAGTGTACGCTTAATTATAGCCTTATAGTTATCTTTAGAAAAGACTTTTATGCTCTTTATGTCAATATCTTTCCAGTACTGTTTTATAAACTTGACATGGTATGCATAAGGGCATACCATATTATCTTCTAGCATAGTTAATTTTTCACAATACCTCCTACTTTTCTAACTCTTTCAATATATAATATAATATTATATCATATCATCTTTGAGTTAATGTTACACTTTCATACTTCGCTACTTCTAATTTAAGACTCTTAGTTGTCAAGACATATGTTACACTTTGAAATACTCAGATACTATTTCATTGGACTTTTTAAAATTAAGACTGAGCTTATTTTGTGCTATTATATCTTTTAGCATATGCTTTTTGCATCATTTTCAGCTCTTTTTTCACTTATAAATATTTTTCTACAGAGTATTTTCCCATCTTCTCTATGACTTCGTTCTTACTTTTTCCATAACTTCTTGTGTATCCATTTCTCTTGCATCTCACATATACTTCTGCAAGACCATATATATCATACGCTTGCAGCATACGCCGAGGTCGATAAAGTTCTTCCACATTATGGGCATTTGGGTTCTTGTGCAGTTTTCTTGATTTTTAAGGCAAGACTTCGTACATCTCCATCATATTTTTAATTGACGATATACTAAAACTGCCTATTGGTATGATACCGATCTTGATGCACGAGTTACTCCATCTAATGGCATATTCACTAAAATGCTGGCGAAAACGCATTTCTTCTGTTATGATGTGACTCCAAAAAGTATTTTTACAGTCTGGCTTCCATTTTGTTATAGTCATAATTTTTCATTGACTATACCATAGGGGCAGCAAAGCTGGCCTACTGTAAACTTTCCTAGGGACTGTGCATTCTATCCCCTGATGTTTTCTTTTTGTTCTAAAAATTACTAAATTCTTATCGTTAATTCCCAAGATTTCTGTTATACTCAGCATTAGAACACATATCATTTCTCCTTGTTTTTATTTTTTGCGATTTAAAATTATACACGAGTTTGATGTGTGTTCCTATTTTCTCATTTAGCGTTGAGAGGTGCTTTTCCTCACCAACGCTAAATATACAACCTAAATATTATACAACCAAAGAGTTTACCTTTTCTTTTAGATGTATTTAATTGTTTGAGAGAATAGACAACTCGCAAAGCCTAAAAGATTATTTAGAATTTACAATCTATTGTAGAACACAAATACTCTTTTCATCCATCCTCCATTCGCATATATGAAATATCTCTATGCAATTTCTAAATATATTTAACTGCCCATTCTTCAGACTTTTTCTTACTTTCAAAGATACTGTATATATACCTTTTTCAGATGCAAAGCTCGGTATGTAGTCCCCACTTGTCTCAATAGCTCCGTCAAAAACAATGATCTGATCCGCATTTCTTTACGGTAGAAAGTTTATGTGCAATTATAATTGTCGTCTTGCCCTTTTAATAGCTTTTAAAGCAATTAATAATTGTTTTCATTTCGGATCTACACTGAAGTCGCTTCATCAAGAATAACAAATTCACTGCGTTTTTAACATAGCTCTTGCAATGGAAATTCCCTGACGCTCTCCACCGGATAAATTGGAGCTCTTGCAAAACAGTGTCATAACCCTGTGGCAATTTCATACGATAAAAATCATGGCACTGAGCTTTTTTGGCAATATCTATCATATCTTCATCTGTTGCGTTCGGATTTCCAAATTTGATATTGTTTCTCACGGTATCATCAAAAGATACACATCTTGAGAAAACAAAGCTGAAAATTTTGACAAAGTAGCTCATCGTACTTATGTTCCTTTATGTAGTCTTTCCGACATTTTACTTTCCCAGAATTTACATCCCAAAAGTCTCGCCATCAGATTGCACAAAGTGGTCTACCACTTCCTGAAAAACCTCAATCAAGAGCGGTAGTTTTTCCTATCAGGAACAACTATACTCTTTAAATTCTTGAAAGATCTCCGACTCCCATATGAAAAATGAAACTTTTTCCATTGAAATTTCAGCTTTATCTATTTCAGTTTCTTCGCCATCTTCAATTACAGGTAAATTTCCTTAAATTGATAACGCTGTTAAGATTTTTGTACAGCAATCCCCTTAATGCTCTGCATGCTTCCTGCCAATTCAAAGCCTGAAAAAGACAACAAAAGCTCATAACAATTAAGATAGATAGCCTGTAGTTTACTTCAATATTTCCAGAAAAAAATATCTTATCAGGATGAACTAAAATTATCACGCAGATACCGATTTTTGAATACTAATAGAAAACATAGAACTGTGTCGGAACCAATATCTTTTTCTACTGATAAAGAAACCCTTTACGACTTTCTGCAATGCTTTCATTTAATTCCTTAACTGTGTATCTTTCCCAAAACGACTTTCGTTACCCCTATTCCTCTGACATACTCAAACATTTTTCGAACTTAAATCTAGTTTTAAGTCCCCAACAATCTCTCTGTTAGCTGGTCTGTCTTTTTTTGTGTAATCTATATTAGCATAATCCAACAATTAAAGTCAGTAATATAATTACAGCAGTTATAAAATCATAAGGCAGAACAAAAATAACCATATAATAAGTGTTTTGTATTGTACCCTACAAAGCATATTGCTCAATAATCGGAACTCGATCGTTTTCAAGCTCACCTATAACCGTTGACAGACCTCCTGCTACATTTCCCAAAATGAATTTGTACTGAAATACCCATATTTCACATTTTTCACGATCCCCATATATAGCCTGTTTTCAGCACCTAAGCTGTACGAAGCAATATATTTGTTTCTATCAGCTAGATATCCGAAATACGATTTTCCCCGACCATACTTGTAGCTGCAAATTACAAAGACAATATACTACATCCCATTCATTACAACGCTCTAGACGGTGAATACATTTTCACAAATTTTAGTCAAAGCAAAACAAAATGCACCTAAAGCAAATGCCTTCAAATACTCCCTTAAACACATCAAAAATAAACATTCGTGTTATTTCTTTTTGAATATGAGCCCTGAAACCTCATACAGAGTTTTTATCAATTCTCTCAATTTAGATCACCTCGATTTCTTTAGATTCTGTATATACATCCCACATCTCTTTGTATTTTGCGTTCAATTCAAGCAATTCTTTATGAGAACCTTGTTCTATCACCGTCCGTTATCTACAACGATAATTTTATTCGCATTAACTATTGTAGATAATCTGTGAGCTATCATAATTACCGTCTTGTCTTTTCAATAAGATTGTTGATAGACTCCTGAATAACCGATTCATTATCGGGATCAGAATATGCCGTTGCTTCATCCAGTAATACAATCGGGCTATTTTTTAAGAAGCTTCTTGCAATAGCGATACGCTGTTTTTCTCCACCGGAAAGATTTGCACCACTTTCTCCAACAATGGTTTTCATATCCATTCGGAAGGCTCATGATAAAATCATGGCAGCTTGCTTTTCACACGCCCTTCTGAATCTCACTCATGCTTGCATCTTCTTAGCTATCTTCAAATTTTCCAAAAATCGGTTTTATTAAAAAGAAAATTCTCTTGAGATACATAGGTTACAAGTTCCATATTTTGTTTTAACGGCATATCATTCAAATTATTTTTTCCAATTAAAATTTCTCCGCTATTTACATTCCAAAATCCGGCAAGCAGCTTTTTGCGATGAGTAGATTTACCACGCCTGAATCTCCGACTATTGCAGTCAGTTCATTCTCCTTTAGCCTTTAAATGAAATCCCGTTTAATACATCTTTGACTCATCATAAGCAAATGTTACATTTCTAAACTCCACATCATACCAGTCTATGCTTTTTGCTCCTTCTCCTCTTTTTCAATCGGGAATATTCATTACCTTTTTTATTTCTTCCAAATACGATTTTTATATTTGTTATTGTTTCATATGACTCATAGCCTTTTATCAAAGGGTTTATATGAGGCATAAGATAGCAATATACACATAACAAGACTTCTATTGCGATACTTCCATTTCATAAAAGAAAATACAGAGAAGTCGGCAAAACAAAGATCATTGGTTGCCGGAATAGTTTCCATAGCTGCGGTCATTGAGAAACAAACACTCAAATACCAATCAAGCATTGCATTTTTGTTTTTCATTAACAGTTTTCTTTAAATTTTCCCAAAGGACGAAGCTGACTTTATTGATGCCTTGATTGCTTAATGCCCATTTGACATACTCAACCATTGTAGTATTCATAGCTTTAGATGCTTCTTGATACCTTTTAGACTTTTGCTTCATAGCCTCTCATTAACCAGTGCGGAAAAATAGCACCCTAATGGAATCGTAAGCAGATTAGCTATTCCTATTCTCCAATCAAAGAAACAAAAATTATAACAATCAATACGATAGAATAATAATGTAGCAATGACCTCTGGAATAACATGAGGCGATAGGTTTTTCCTATTTTATCAAGAGTTTCACCATAAACTGTAGACCATTGACCGCTACTTTTTCTCAACATCTCCCATAGACATTCTGCTGTTAATTTATCTAAGTAATTTCTTTTTATCTTCAATTATTCTATAAGCGATATTGTGTGAAATAATCGTAGATATTTCATGGAATAATATACTGCCAAAAAGCCGACAAACACGGTTAAAAATATAGGGTAAATAATTGACTTATATTTATTATTTTTCTACAAGGTTATTGATAATAGTACAACAGAAAGTAAGGTAACTACTCGAATCCAACTCTATAATCGTAAACAGGATAGATGCTGACACTTACCCTTATATCTCTTTAACATCTCCATTTTTACCTTCTTTCATAATTTATTTATCTTTCCATTAGAAATCTCCAATAATTTATTGCAGATACTGTCAATCAGCTCTTTATCATGTGTTACAATGAGTACAATCTTATCTTTTGAAAAATTTTTATAACTAACTTATTTTCCAACATATTGAAATAGTCAAGCCCGCTCGTCGGTTCATCAAAAATAATGATTTCTCTATTCATTAATACTCCAACTACACAGCCAATCTCTGCATTTGTCCCTACGGATAAACACAAGCTGATCTTCATTTAAACCTGATTAAATCAAGTTTTGTAAGGATTTCTTCCACTTCTTCTTTTTTATTTTTGGTCTGATAACTCAAACTCCTCGATTATGCTTTCAGAAAACAGTTGATTTATTACATCTTGCATAACCATATAGCAAAGTTTTTCTTCTTGATTCATCATTTAATAGAGCAAGTTCTGAACCCTCAAAAATATATTTAATTTCTCCATCTTGTAAATAAATCGCTCTATTTAGTAAATCCATCAAATATACAATCTATGCTCAGATATAATAATTGTTTTTCATCGTGCTTTTGAGTTTGATAATAGCTTCTCGATTTTTCAATACCGTATTCATCAATATTGGCAGAAGGTTCATCAAATACATAAATTTCAGGACTCAGTAGCATAATATATGAGATGCAATGAGCCAAAAGCTGCTCTCCTCCTGACATTTTAAAGACATTTTCTATTCACTAATCTTTCAATTCTAAATCAAACAGCTTTAGAAAACCTTTTTCTTTATTTCACTCGGATCTTCTCCCATGTTTTCTAACCCAAAGGTTAATTCACTATCTGAGTCCAAATTAAAAATTGTGTTTTGGGATTCTGAAAACCGATCCAACTTGTTTTGAGATTTCATAAATCTTCATTTTAACTGTATCTTTTCCATTTATATGGTAGCTCCGGATAAATTACCTCTAAAAATGAGTAGTGAGGCCATTTTACCAACTTAGTTATGGTTGTTTTCCCACTGCACTTCTATTTCCACATAACAAGATAATTTCTCCTTGTCAGTTTCATAGAAAATTCTCTTTGTTGTTCTTCTTCACTTCTATTTTCTTGGTAAAATTTTTTAATTTGTTTACTTTCCTAAAAATGCAGAAAATCGGGATTAACCCGATTTCAATACTCTTTTATATCAACTCTTCTTTTTATGTTTTCATTTTATAATCCTCCCCATCCAAAAATTCATTGCAGCTTCCATCATGTCTATAAAATTCAAAAGCATTTTCATAGGGATATTGGTGCGTAATAATCTCGAACAGAGGAGTATATGCCATAGTATAGAGATATGAAGTTCATCATCATTTAGATTGTTTACCGCAATATCTTTTTCTTTAGGACTGCAATCAGTGTTTTGCTCCTTTGACTTCAAGATTCACCAAATCATGACGAATTGGCTCAAACTCCGTACCTTTGAGAGCAGTTAAACAGAAGATTAAATACAGAGGCATTTTTACAAATAAATCCTAATAATTCTTCATTACTATTATCAGATTGCTTTTCAAAACATTCTAAACCATTTAATTATATTTCTGCGATAGCCTGATTTGTTAATTCTATATTCCTTTTATAAAGATGATCTAATATCGGAAATGCGATAGCTTTAAAAATTATCTCTCACTAACATTTACCTCGATTCGAGATAACATCGTTTACCAAAAATATTAGCATAAACAAACTATTTATGTCAAGATGGAATTTTTAAATAGTATTTTTAATAATTTTCTATAATCACTTACCGAGTATCCCTACTCTTTTCGACCTTTAGCTTTTCCTGTTTTTCTCCTCTCTCCTCGCCTTATATCTTTCCTCATATTCTTTTTTTGCTTGCCGTTTTCTTTACGCTTGGGTAGTTTTGATGAAGCCTGTCTTTTCTCTCCCGTTCTTTTCTTCCTCCGCCCTTAATTTCTGCATTTCTTCTTCGAATAATTTGAGTGCATTTGCATTAAGTTCGGCTTTACATAAAACCTAGTTTTTCCACTCCTAATCCACCAATAACAAGCACATTTTTATTTCTTGCATACCTTGGATTAGCTGGTCTTCCATTCATAGTTAATCGTTCTGCCTGGGTAAGCAATATATTGTTTTGAAACTTTTTCATCCATATATGGCTCAATATCTTTCTTGTTTCCCCTAAAAGCGTTTTTCAAGTATCTTTTTAGATTTATTGACGCCTTTTGTATAAGATGAAAACAGCAAACCTTTTGATTTACTGTTTCTCAAATTGTTATATTCGATTAGATAAACTGGGATTTTATTATTTCTTTTTCTTTGGTTTTGTGGCAGGTAACTCATCATACATTGAATTGAATAAGCCGGTTAAAAATTCTTTGTTGTCAACATCATCTACCAACAGCATTTCCTTTTGCTCCATCATATGGTAACTCATACTTTGTATTTGGCATATATGCTATCGCAGATTTAACAGGTTTCACTAAAAACCTATCATCATAAATTCCACCAACAATTTTTTTCCACGATAATAAACAATATATTCGCCATCATTGATCTATATGTTTATTTCTTCCAACTCGGATAGTTGTTCTAAAATGAAATCTAAATATTCTTTACTTGAAGCCATTTTTCAATCTCCCTTAATTACTAAAAATTTCAATAGTCCATTTTCGTCAAACTTAAAATTTGAACCCCATGCAACTTCCCAATAATATCCATCTAAATCAGAAAAAAATATGCGTGATATCCACCCCAAAAAGGTGTCTTGTGGTTCTTTTACAATTTTTCCACCAGCACTTCGTACTAATTCAATTACACTATCAACATCTTCTTTATGTTCCAACATTGTACGCTAATGTAATTCCGGAAAATCCATTTCCTTTTTGGTGGATTATTTTTCATCAATATCTTTTCATCAATTGTTCCAAAGAAATAGCTCGAACTTTGTTCCCGGAGTATCAAAAAGCATACCGATGGATTATTTTCTTTTGCAATCAGTCTTATATCCTAAACCATCTCTGTAAAACTTTATTGCCTTTTTCCATATCTTTAACACCTAAACAAATACAAGTAATTTTTGTTCATTTCTACCTCCTATTGCTTCATGGACTACTATTTTACTGATAAACTCATTGATGGCAGTGGGGGTAAGTTCCTCAAAATCTGAGTAGCTTTCCTGCCAGTTTGATAAAATTTTTACTCTTTTGGGTTTGCGTTTTCAAATTCTAATAAACGTTCTTCTATTTTTCCTGTTCTGTTTTTAAGCTATAATACTCTTCTGCATATTTCTCTGATAGCTGTTCATAGCGTTCTCTCTCGATATTTTCCCAGTGTGTTATCTTCATAGAGTTTATTCATCACTCTTTCTATCTGTTTCATTCTGTCTGTAATTTGTGGGATACGCTTTTTCTGTTTTTGATTTCTCCGTCTCCGTTTGGTCTTTTACAGGTGCGTTTTTAATATTATATTCAAATATAAAACTGAGATTTATCTATTAAGAAATATGGAGTCATAGGGAATTACTTCTATAATAAAAATACTCATAACTAGTTCCTGTACTTAGACATTAATTTAGAGTCTTTTACTCTTTCATAAATAAATCCGCTTTTTCTCTATCCGTTATAATACTCACATTTACAAGCCTATTAAGTTTCTTGACATGTAAACCATAAAAATAGGATCCTTAATTTTCATGGTCAGCTTTAAACAATCAAAGGGACGTTTTTAATTTTAATTTGACCTATATCTTCAAGCCTAAGCTAATGTGTAATATACTATTACCCTACTACTATAAGTATAGTACTTAACTATACCCTCATTGTAAAGTTCTAATTTAACCCCATTTAAAAATAAGGATATACCATTAAATATAGAAGTATCAGTATGTAAATCAGCACGATTAGAATAATACTCATATATGAAAAAATCAGTCCCTAAGACTTTTAAGGTATTTCAATATTAGCATACTGATGACAAATGAAATAACCATAAACAAATAGCTAAAAGATACTAACTTTTGACTTATAGGGATGAGTCAAAATTAGTTTTTGGTTCGTCTTTCAAATAATCTACTTCCATAATTTACCCCGTCTCATATATTTTTATTCACTGTTTTGCTTCTTCTCTTTAACTTGATAATATAACTGGTTTTTAGGAAACTTGACTATTGCGAGAATATCTTTTAGTTTGAATTCTCCTCAGAGGCTGTGGATTATTCTCGCTGTTTTTCAGAAGAGCTTCTTCCTTTAAACACAGCCTCCTCAATTCTTTCAAATAGGCATTCTCTATCCTAAGTTTTAATAATTCATCCTCTAATTATTGTATGTTCTACACTGGTATCCACTGATGTTTTAACGATACTTTTAACTACACGTGTTTCATTTTTATTTGAATTCAATGACTTCTTCCGACCTTTCTTTTTTAGGCCTCAACACATCTGGCCACCTTTTTCTAAAATCATTCACCCATCAAGGAATCAGTGAAAGATTGTTAATTCCCTGAGATAAGGCCAGCTCTTTGTATGAGACTTCATTTATTATGTATAATTTTACTACATTTAGCTTAATTCAAAAGAATAATTTTTATTTTTCTTGAACACATTAAACCATCATCATAAGTCTTTTTATATATAGCTATCCACTTTAATATCTCATTTTTGTTAGTAATACAATATTTTCTTGCTAAATATCTTGAACTTTTTATTCTTGATAAGTATTCAGAAACTATTTTTCTTAATTTCAAAAAGAATATTTTGCCATGAAACTGAAACCTCCCAATCGTTAGATTTTTAGGGTCTAACTTTTGGGGGAAGGAAAAACAGGTAAAAGAGCCTAGTTTGAGCTGTAGCATCTTCTCTTGGCATGAAAAATAAAAAGGATAAGACCATATTCACCATGGCAGAATGGAAAAGTTAAGAGAAGCTCATTTGTATTTAAAAACTTAAACTATTATGTTATTATATAAGTAAAATATTTTTTTATAGGAGGAGTTATTATGAAAATGATAAAAATGTTTTTGCATTATTTGTACTTTTATTGAGCCTATCTTTATCAACTGGATGCACAGGTGGTGAGTGAATCTACAAATAAACATATCTCAGATAAAAATAATGAACACTACTTTGAGTGGCTTAAATATAAAAGGAGAATTTTCTGAGCGTATTCCAAATATGATGACGTTGGCTGGCCATCAGATGGCTTTTAGATACATGGTTGTAAAAATTCGACCAGGACATAAGCCCTGATATCGAAAAAATTTCAATAATTATTCTATAGATAAATTAGATTATAATAAGTCCATTGAGGTATTGAAAAGCATTGCGATATAAAGAGTTAGTTGATACTATCAAGATTGATTTTTTTCCAGAATAAAGATTCCGTATATGGTATCAAAAAGTCTTCAGAGATGAAGATGCAAAAATGAGGATTTTTGCAAGTGAAATATATCTTATCTTATGATAAATCTATTAAAACCTTATATCTATTAATTGATTACATGTAGTATGATGTAAAATCAAAGCAACCTGTTAAACGGGTGGTTTGCCCAATGGTTACCAGCCAGCGTCTAAAGGCGCTGGCTTTCATTCTGTTCAAACTCGGCCTTTGACTCATCACCACCCTTTTTAAAAGGGTCTTTTATACTACTTGCCATCCCTAAAGGAATCTTCATATTCTTTTCAGATAAATAAGTTCTGCCATATACTAATTGTAAAAATAATCTTATTTACTTTTCTTTTGACTTATTAAGTAGCCTTATCCACTTCTTTTTGTCTGTGCTGAGTAAAATGCTTTTTGCCCACAAGTAAACAAATGGTGTTTTTCCATCCTGCCTCAATTTCTACCTCGTCAGTGTATTCGGTTTCGCCATCGGCAGTTTCTTTAAGAATAATTAAATGGTTCCATATGGGGCAAAATGGGTTTACCCTCATTTGTATAGATCTTGTCTGGGTTGAATTCCTTGACCTTTATAACATGAAGACCAAGTGTAATTAAACCAAACATCTTAAAAATAAAAGAGAAACTTTTGCCAACTTCCCAAACCAGTTCCTTTGTCCATCGATGCTTTTGAATTTTGCATAGGGCTTGGCAATATATACAAGTGTATCAAATCTTTGTAGTAGCTCAAAAACATCCTTTGCTTAGCTGGAAAAACCGAAGTCTTTTTAACCGTCATTTTCATTTTTACACCTCATTTCCTAAGCTGATGATTTACCTCGATAAATCACTCCATAAATTTTAAACTCATTATATCAATATTTTCTGCCAATAATTTCGCTGTTATTGAACTAAAAATGTCCCCATCAACGGTCTGAACTAATCCTTTTATCTTGTACAAAAAACACCACTCTAAATATACAAAGTTGAAGTTTCGCATGTAAAGGGCTCATATTTATATCCCAGATTTTTGCAACCACTTCTCCAGTTTTTCTAAGGATATATCTGAGGAAAAGAATCAGGGTGTCTTCGTAATTTTCATCACATAGAAATAAATCTTTTTCTTTATCAAAATATTTGCTTAGCCACATGATAAAATTTGCATAATCCCAAATTCTATTATTGGAATTAAAATATTCTACAGACAAGGTAGATCTCTTTATATCTATTCTTAAGGTAAACTGATGAAATTCGAATAATTTTTCTCAACAAATATCATGGGAAAATAACTCACTATTACTTATTTTCTTTGCTTGTTTCTGGATACTTCTTTTTCCATTTCTCTATCAAATTTGTCCAGGTCAAAATCATCATTTTTAGTTTCATTTAAAATGAAGAAATACTGTTACAGACATTTATGCATCCACCTCACAACTTAAAAATCTATTTTTCATTTTAAAGAATTTATTAACTAGTTTCCATCCACTCCAAAAGGTAAATATGCTGATAGGTATCCATGATTATAGCCTTTAGCTTCATATAGGGTACAATCAGGATGCATTTTTAAATAACTTTTGCAGATTCCTTAACTCATCCCATTTCTTTTTCACCATAAATATATAAAACCCTGTGTTTTACTATCTGCGATAGTATTTTAAGTCTATAGCTGGCCATATATGTTTTTATATAATTCATAATTTCCTGTGCAGAATTTTTCAGTTGAAATATATTGTTTTTGATATTCTTCTCCATGTGCCATTGAGTGTGGGTAAAACTACGTGGTATTTATCGGATAAGATACGTGCTTGTCTAAAGATAATTCCACCAAGAATTACCACCTCCATGTATTAATAATATATGTGGAAAAATTTTTTTATCACCAAATTCATGAAAGATCATATTTCAACACCTCTACTAATTTTAACTTTTACTCAATATTTACAATATTATATTATTTATCAACTTATTTTTATAGGTCTAACTCTTGCTTTATTACCTGTTTTAGTCCTCTGTTTTAGCATTTTAATTCTTATATCTGACTAATCACTATAACTTTTTATTCGTATTTTTAAATTCGAGGTCTAAACCCACTTAAGCCTATTAGGATCCTTTAAAAAGCATAAACTCTCCATCAAAAATCGTTTTTAGTTCAACTTCTTTTTCCTTAACTGATATATTGTTGTACCAGTGTTCCCAAACTTGCGTATTTTCCTGTATGGATGTTAATAAGGATGCTTGTTATGGGAGACCAGCTACCTATCTTTACAGTTTCTGCAATCAAATAATAGGCATCTAAAAATCCTTAACCCTCTATATCAGCTGATACAAGACCCTTCTTTAAGCTACCAGACACCCTAACTGTATGACCAAAGAAGATGTCATCATCGTCAAAATAAACTGAAAATGAACCACCTGATGTCATCCAAATCGATGATATTCTAATTCTTTTAGCAAAGTCCTCTTCAAAATTTCAGATTCTCTAGCATCAGATTCGTCCCATTCTCTAGCACATTTGATTAGGCTTTTTGCAGCAAAATAAGGCAGGTCTTCATCCCATTTTGACTGGTTTGAAATCATTGCCTTCAAGGCTTTTTTCCCTTTGGTGATGCCCCCCTTATTATCCTTATCGACATCTAAAGTAATATATATCTTTTCATCCTACCAAAGTATACTTCCTTCAAAAGTCTTTATTTGTCTATTATAAACTAGCTCTCCTAGTAGGTCATCATGCAAAAATTACTAGCTTTCTATATTCTTCAAGTATAGCTTCTAATTCAGGACAAGATACATTTTCAGAACTTCAACTAGTAAAAAATGGTTTTTTGATGGCAATACACCTTCTGGAACTTCTTCATCCATCTTTTCACGGACCCTTAACATAAATTGTTTCATCATCAAATTCTATTGGTAAAGCCTCTTTATCTGACTGGGTATTCTATACGACCTTCTTCTTTATATAGTTGACCACTTTCACAATCTACAAAGGCTAAAAATAAGCAGCCCAGTCCCTAAAACCATTTCTTAAGCTACCTCCACCACCTTCATGCCTTAGAATAATAATCTCTTTTTCTTCTTTATGAAGAGGCTTCCCATTCTTTTTTGTCATTTTATTTCTTTGTCTCATATATTCAATTAATTTCATATTATCAACCTTCCATATGATAAATTTTACCATTTATTTAATTTAATAATATAACTAGCTTTTCTCTTATGTCAATATAAAGCATCATTTACTTGTATATTAAAAAGCCATCGTATTTATTTCATCATTGAAAAATACGACGGCTTTTTACTTAAATATAACTTATAGTTTGTCCCCTCACAGATATAATATTAACATAGGTTAAACAAGCTCTCTTGATTACTTAAGTTCATCAACTATCTTATCACTTACTGTACTTGAACCACCTAGAGTTGTTATCTGCTTGCCTGAAGCCAATTTCTTTACATCACTTGTAACACTATTGCTGCCTACCAACACTATTGGTGACTTGGCCCTGCCAGTTACAGCACCTGCTGCTCGGGGCATCTACAGCCTTATAGCCATTTGTTACAAATACATGCCCTACCACTTGGGTAGGCTTCTTTAGCTATCATAGCAGCTGTTTCAAATCTTGTAGCACCAGCTATCCTTGTCTTTGACTTGGCATTTATCTGGTTCATTACTCCATCAGATATTGTTGACTTACCACCAATGACTATAACCTCACTAGGCTTCCAAGAGTTTATCTTTGCCCTTGCATTTGAGTCAAGTTCGTTAGCCTTTGTCATCATTACAGGTATTCCTGATTTTGTAGCTATACTTGATACAGTTAGGGCATCGGCTTCCTTATTGTCCTGGCCTGTGATAAGGATTAACTTATCTGAACCAGTTAGATACCTTACCTCCTGGGCCAAGATTGCTGATGTTTCATACCTGCTAGAACCTGCTATTCTTCTGATACTTAATCCCATAGCCTTTAATTCATTTTCAGCCTTGGCACTAATCGATGCATTTCCACCTACTATTACTACATTTTTAGCACCTAATCTTAGGATTTCAGCCTTTACACTTGCTGGTACATCACTTTGTTTAGATAGTAGGATTGGTGACTTCTTAGCATCTGCATATGAAGCTGATACCAGTGCATCCACAGTATTCTTACCACTAGCTAGAACTATTGTATCCGCCCTATCAAAGTACTTCTGACTTATCTTAGTTGAAGTCTCATACCTATCAGCACCTGCTAATCTTCCAACCTTGTTTTCAACTTCCTGGTCAGCTTCCTTGTACTGTTTAGCTGCAGACCAGTCAAATATAAACTTGGCATTTTGCTTGCCACTGCCCTTTACTATCTTATCATATGTCTCTGCATTGTTCTTCATTGAGTCCATTGCATCAACAGCAACCTCTGCAAATATTTCTCTTTCCTTAGTGGTTCTCGTAAATGAGAACCTAGCTGAGAATTCTCTCATCTTTCCAGTTAAATCCTTGTCCATCTTAGTTTTTTCTACCCTAGCTGGTGTCTTAGATGAACCTAGTCCATTTTCATATACATTAAGGTCCCAAAGGTGGCCATACATACCAAAGAACGGCATTCCAGTAAAGTCCACATAATATGTGTACTTACCATCTTTTTCACTTACTATGCAGTCTTTACTATTGCACCATTACCCATAGATTCCTTAGAATCAGTTGCATGCCATAATTTTACGGGAACTGATGCAGTTTAGCCCCATTCTTATTTTCCTTTTTCTGCTATCCTTATCCAACTGTTTAATATCGGCACTATTCTTTACTTGGTCGCCATCCTTACTTCCAGACTCCTTCTTTATATTATCTAAAGCAAACATTATTATATCATTTGCAGATTCAAAAGACTCCTTCTTATCTGAGTTATATACTTTTCTGGCATTTTCAATAGCCTTCTCCAGGATTTCCTTGCTTCTTCCTTCTACTAGACCAGACTTTAGCATCTTTTCTGCCATCTTAATGCTATTCTTTAACAGGGTCTTCTTGCTAACACTATCTTCATTCTTGTCATTATTGTCGGTTTTATTGCCTTCTTCCTTGCCTATTAGCGACTCCTTAGGTGCATTTGACCAATCTATGCTTAATATAGCTGGTTGGCTGGCGTCCTGGTTGGCATTACCAGTTTCTTTTGCTCTTGCATCCATGGCATCAACCCAAACTCTTACAGCGATTTCCTTTTCACCCCTCTTATTCCTTGTGAAAGAAACCTTACCCGGGAATTCACTACCAGCATCTTCATACTTTGAAAGAACATTGGCAGGAACGTAGTCATTTCCTGTTGCTTCGTCTATTGCATCATATGCCTCATCTTATAAAGGTGGCCGATTCTCTTCTTTCCTGCAAGTACATACTCCATAGAGTGGAAGTTTAGGGTGAATTTTTACGCCCTTGCTTGTTTCTTCAACTTGTACTGTCTTGTCCATAGCATCAGCACCCATTGAATTTTCTGAGCGGTTGTCATGCTAACCAAGTTTACTGGTAAAGTATATTTTAATACCTTTTTAGTATTATCATTTTCAGGAGAACCACTTCCTGGATTTGCATTGGCATCTACTGTTGCAGTTACTTCCTTTGTTGACCTCATAATTCTTAACCCATTCACCAACTACTAGTGTATATAACTGCTGTGTTAATCTATAGCGATTGCCATTTTCCATCCTCTTATCATTGGCAGTTTCAAGAGCTCCTTCCAACTTATTTAAATCTTCTTTTTCAAATATAGTCTTAGTAGATCCATCATCATATACTCTCTCAATTCTAGTAACTACCTTGAAGTCTCTAGTCTTTCTTAATTTTACTTGCTATATCCTCATATTCTCCACCATTCTTTTTTAACAGCTTGTCAGCATAGGCCTTGTATTCACTCATCTTAAATACAGACTTATTTTCATGCGTAACAGCTTCGTTCCAATTTAATAGGTCAAGAATATTCATATCTTTCTTATTGCTAAATTCCACCTTGCCATTTTTAGCAGTGATATTGTAGTCTACTGGACTCCTTTGACCATAATATCAACCCTGATTCTTCTCGCCTATCTTTAATGCCTTGTAAGAATCTGGTATCTCTGCAGGAAGCATGTTCGCCGCCACATCTAATGAGGGCAAACTTAACATCTTCAAGACTAGGTAGTGATGTTAAGTATTATGTATCAAAGTCAATTTTTAGACCGTCTCTCTTGGCTAGATTTTTCCAAGTATCTTCACTAATCTTTGATATATTATTGAACTTTAGGTCTAACTGTTTTAGACTAGCAAATTCACCAACATAGTCTGGTAAATTTGTCAGCCTGTTATTGCCTAGGCCTAAGTTTTTCTAAATTACTATGCACTGCTCAAACTTGAAGGTAATTTAACCAAAGCATTATCAGTTATTGACAAGATTCTAAGTTCTTTGTTGTTCTTAAATAAACTATCAGGTAATATTGATAGGTCATTGGCACTCAAACTTAAATTTCTAAAGTTTTTCTAGCTTATCAAAGTTCCTTCCTTTACTTCACTTAACAAGGTATTTCCCAGGTCTAGGTCCAGTAATTTCAGGATTATTGGCAAATAAATCCTTGTCTAATACTGCTAGAGGGTTAGATGCTAGTGAAACCTTCTTTAGTTTTTTATTGTTTTTGAATATATCCTTAGGCAAATCTGCAATCTTATTACCATTTAAGTATATTTCTTCCAGGTTGACTGCCTTATCAAATACGCCAGCTGGTAGGCTCTTTAAAGAATTTGATGAAAGCTTAATTACCTTGACATTAGGTCCTAAGTCCTTCAAAATACTAATATCGTATATTGAATTAAACTGACGCTCTAATGGAGCCCCCCTCCAAGTAAGGTCTACTACTGCTGGAGCCTTTTTGTAATTCATCAGTACTTATCTCACCATTGTTATCCCTATCTAAGCCAGAGATATGAAGTCTATTTTTCAAGATTTCTGAACTTAGTTTACGCTTTTGTTCAAGGTCATAAGTTTCATGGAAACCCTTCCAACCTACATAGGCATCTTTCTTAAATACTATTTTAACTTTAGTATACTTGGTATCCATCATACCCTTATATTCTAGTTTACCACCCATATAACTAACTAGAACTGCCCCTCACGAGCCTTTGTTAGGTCCTTTAGGGTCCATTGTAAAAATAGGCCTGAGTTTTAGTTGCTGGGTCTACGAAGTCTTTCTTTGATTCTTCTGGCCAAGTATTGTCAGTATTTTTAATTCTAAAGTCCAATAGGCCATCTGCAAAGAATAGATTTAAGAACCTTGCTGTAATCTTGTCGCCACGCTTTTCTATCTCTACATTTCTATCAAAGAAACCTTGTAGCATAGAAGTTCCCTTTCTACCATCAGCATACTTGGCTTCAAAACCAATCGTATACTTGCCATCAGGTGACTTCTCTAGGTCAGCTATATCAATTTTCTTAAGCCCTTCCAACTCCTTGGCTTCTTCCTGTGGTAGTTCAACATCTTCCTCTTCCTTAACATTGTCAGACCAAGTTATAGTTGAATTGTCATCTAAGAAAAATTCAACCTTGTTCTTCGCTCCTACATCACTATTCCAATTCTTTATGATCGGGTCATCATTGCCATTTGGCTCGTTCATAAAGTCATTACCACCCGAGTTTTTAAGGAACTTGTCGTCCTGTACTGTGTAACCATTAATTATAACCTGCTTAATATGTGGGGCTAAACCATATACCAATGACCTGTGTTCCTGTAATTCAGCATCACTTTTCTCTTCATAGCCCTTCAAGTTAATTATTATTGACTGTTCTCTTCTCTTTACTTCCTTGATGGCATCCTTATAAAATTGTGCCCATGTCATGCCTTCTGGCTTCTTGTCAGGAGTTTCATACTGTAGGGTAGAACCATCAACAAACTCAATAGCAAACCTATGGTTTCCTTTCTTTTCTTCAACCTTATTATAGGCATTTAATAGGTTTTCATCCTTGATAGTAAATTCCTAAGAACCCTATTTTCGCCTTCACGAGAATTTCTTTTTATAAAGGAAAAACGCTTGTCAAATTTAAGATTCCAATTTGTATATTCATCAACTTCTTCATCAACCTGTTTGATGTCACCTCATTTTGAATAGTTGTTCCATCTACACTGATACTCTTTATCCTACTTAATACTTGTAGTTTATAATTAGTAATAGCTTGTATCCATAGAAACTGAGAACATATCTATACTTACCACTTATCCTTATCTCATTAAGAGGTCTGATACCATATACTGTAGTCTCTAAACTTCTTTGATTAGCATTCTTAGTGTAGATAGTTCTGTTCTTAGTATATCCAGATGTATCTGTATCATTAGTTGGTGGATTTACTTTGGTATCGTCATTAGGCTTTTCAGTTTCTTTCTGTTCTTCTTTTATTTCTCCTGACTTGACAGCATTTTATACTGGTCAGACTCATAAATACCTGTCTTACCATCCTTTAGCTTTATTACTAGCTTATACTTATTTTCCTTCTTCACCATACTTATTTAGGGCAGACCTTGTGCTTCTCAAAATATTCTGGTTTTACTATGTAGGTCTCCATAATCCCAGGCTGGTTCAGTTGTGAAAGTAAATTCATCTATTGGGAAATTTTCTCCATTGATTTCAACAGATGTCATATTCTTATAATAGCCATCCATTTTTGCTTTTTCTAGCTTTTGATCACTATCGTACTTAAACTGAACCTTTACTTTTTCCATCAGCAACTAGAACTTTATTAAATTCTTCTGTTGGTATTCCTATTTTTTCATTTTTTCCAGGATCAGTCTCTGTTCCCCCTGTATTATTTCCAGGATTTTTATTTTCATCATCAGCTGGAGTCACATCTTTTCCACTACCTTTTATAATCCTATAAACTTGATCATTAGTACCACTTTTGTAATCTGGTTGGTGTATGTCCCCACTACCCTTCATTTTTATACCTATTACAACATCTGTTGAAGGTTTTTAAATTGAAGGCATTTGCATGAGCCTGCCATTTATCATCCTTACTCTGATAATCTGCTGTCCATTTCTTGCTTAGGTCATTACGAACATCTTCAAATTCGCTAAAATCAAACTCTGTTCCGTTGATTATAACTTTGTCTATTTTATTGTACCATTTTGATTTAATAACTCTTGACCAGCTTCATCCTTCTTACTTATAAATTTAATAGGGATGTGTATCTCGTATTCAACAATCCTGATGCTATATAGTCCCTAAATATTCTCCTCCACAACCTCATCTGCATATGCACTGCCGATACTCTGACCCAGTATATGCATTGTAGGTGCTGTTGTCGTCCTAACATTACCAACGATAAAAGCTATGGTAACAAACTTCTTTCCCTTTTTACCCGACTTTTTCCAGTACTTCATTAAAAACCATCCTCCTGTTTTCACAATCCATAACACTATTAATGCCTATTTTAATACGATATATATAATAGTTCTCTATTGCGAAGTTAGTATATCATATCTTAAGTAGATTACTATTCAATATTATTAGGGTATTTATCAACTATATTTAGTATTTTTAGATAAAATTTTGCTTTTCTAAATATAATTTACCCTTAATTAAGATATATTTTTATATAAATTAATTCTATTTTTATTATGTAATTGAATTGATATAAAGAATACTCTTTCAAGAGATCCTGATAATATAACCTATTAAACTGAAGATTGTATGATGGTATATGATCGTATAAATCCAAACACAGACCTAGTAAAAACTAGAGCCTGGTCACATGGCTTACGTCCTATTCTCCCAGGCAGCTTCACCAGGTACCTTCAGCGCTAAGGAGCTTAACTTCTGTGTTCGGAATGGGAACAGGTGTATCCTCCTTGCTATAGTAACCATATTATTAGAAGATTGTACCCTCAAAACTGAATCCTAGTCATATCCAATGATCTCCTGGTCAAGTCCTCGATCTAGTAGTATCAGTAAGCTACATACATTGCTGCACTTACACCTCTGACCTATCAACCAGGTAGTCTTCCTGGGATCTTAACCTTGCGGTGGGAAATCTTATCTTGAAGTTGGCTTCGCGCTTAGATGCTTTCAGCGCTTGTCCCTTCCACCTACTAGCTACCCAGCCATGCCCTTGGCAGGACAACTGGTACACCAGGGTATGTCCATCCCGGTCCTCTCGTACTAAGGACAGATCTTCTCCAAATTTCCTACGCCTGCGACGGATGAGGGACCGAACTGTCTCACGACGTTCTGAACCCAGCTCGCGTACCACTTTAATGGGCGAACAGCCCAACCCTGGGACCAACTACAGCCCCAGGATGTGATGAGCCGACATCGAGGTGCCAAACCTCCCCGTCGATGTGGACTCTTGGGGAGATAAGCCTGTTATCCCCAGGGTAGCTTTTTATCCGTTGAGCGATGGCCCTTCCACTCAGAACCACCGGATCACTAAGTCCGTGTTTCTACCTTGCTCGACCTGTATGTCTTGCAATCAAGCTCCCTTTTGCCTTTACACTCTTCGTACGATTTCCGACCGTACTAGAGGGGAACCTGAGCGCCTCCGTTACCTTTTGGGAGGCGACCGCCCCCAGATCAAACTGCCCGCAGACGGTGTCCCAAGACCAGATTCATGGCCTATGGTTTAGAGTCCCAATACTACAAGGGTGGTATCCCAAGGGTGACTCCATCAAAACTGACGCCCTGATTTCTTAGTCTCCCACCTATCCTGTACATGTAGTATCGAAAGCCAATGTCAAGCTACAGTAAAGCTCCATGGGGTCTTTCCGTCCTGTCGCTAGGTACCCGGCATCTTCACCGGGATTACAATTTCACCGAGTCTGTTGTTGAGACAGTGCCCAAATCGTTACGCCTTTCGTGCGGGTCGGAACTTACCCGACAAGAATTTCTTTACCTGCTAGGACCGTTATAGTTACGGCCGCCGTTTGACTGGGGCTTAAGATCACTGCTTCGATTGCTCTTACAGGTCCCCTTAACCTTCCAGCACCGGGCGAGGCGTCGGCTCCTATACATCGTCTTGCGACTTAGCAGAAACCTATGTTTTTGGTAAAGCAGTCGCTTGGGCCAATTCTCTGCGGCCCCATTGCTGGGGCACCCCTTTATCCCTAAGTTACGGGGTCATTTTGCCGAGTTCTTAACAACAGTTCTCTCTGCTGGCTGTAGGATACTCTCCTCACCCACCTGTGTCAGTTTGCGGTACGGGTACCTTTAATCTCGATAGAGACTTTTCTCGACAGTGTGAAATCAGCTGCTTCACTACTTAGTTTCGCTCCCCATCGCGCCCCAGCATTAACTAAACGGATTTGCCTATCTAGTCTGCCTCAACGCTTGAGACACCTAACCAACAGTGTGCTCAGCTTATCCTACTGTGTCATCCCTTCTCTCAAACGATTGTTGGTAGTACAGGAATCTCAACCTGTTGTCCATCGCCTACGCCTTTCGGCCTGAGCTTGAGTCCCGACCTTCTTGGGTGGACGAACCTTTACCCTGGAAACCCTTGGGTTTACGGCCTGAGGATTCTCACCCTCATCTCGCTACTCATGCCAACATTCTCTCCTCCCATACTGTCCACGACTCCTTACGGTATCGCTCAGCCTGCATGGGAGCTCCCCTACCCATCATCATATGATGCCGTAGCTTCGGTAGTATGTTTTAGCCCCGAAAATCTTCGGCGCAGGATCACTCGACCAGTGAGCTATTACGCACTCTTTTAAATGAGTGGCTGCTTCTAATGCCAACATCCTGGTTGTCTATGCAATCCCACGTCCTTTACCACTTAACATACATTTTAGGGACCTTAGCTGACGGTCTGGGCTCTTTCCCTTTCGACTATGAACCTTATCACCCATAGTCTGACTCCTGAATAAAAGATAATGGCATTCGGGTTTGATAGTCTTCGGTAAGTGCAATACCCCTAGGACATTCAGTGCTCTACCTCCACATCTCTACATTCAGAGCTAGCCCTAAAAAGCTATTTCAGGGAGAACCAGCTATCTCCGAGCTCGATTGGAATTTCACCGCTACCCACAAGTCATCCCGCACTTTTCAACGTACGTGGGTTCGGACCTCCACGAAATTTTACTCGCTTCATCCTGCTCATGGGTGGGTCGCCCGGTTTCGGGTCTACGTCATGTGACTAATTCGCCCAGTTAAGACTCGCTTTCGCTTCGGCTCCCACACCTTAAGTGCTAACCCGCCACATAACGTAACTCGTTGGCCCGTTCTACAAAAAGTACGCGGTCACGCGAATAATGCGCTCCCACGCTTGTGTAAGTGTGGGTTTCAGGGTTCTATTTCACTCCCTCCCGGGGTTCTTTCACCTTTCCCTCACGGTACTATTCGCTATCGGTCACTAGGGTAGTATTTAGCCTTGAGGGGTGGTCCCCTGCTTCCCACTAGGTTTTCACGTGTCTCGTGGTACTCTGGATCATATCAAGAACTTTCTTGGCTTTGTATACGGGACTTTTACCCTCTGTGGTTGGTCTTTCCAGACCCTATTCTACTCGCAATAACCTTTCCTTAAGATATGTCGCAACCCCAAATCAGTAAAGCCCTGACCTGGTTTTGGGCTCTTCCATGTTCGCTCGCCGCTACTAGCGGAGATCAGAATTTCTTTCTCTTCCTTCAGGTACTCAGATGTTTCAGTTCCTGAGTTCCCTCCATAGGCTATGTATTTACCTATGGATGCTTGAGACATTACTCCAAGTGAGTTTCCTCATTCAGAAATCTTCGGATCAAAATGTATGTGCCACTCCCGAAGCTTATCGCAGCTTATCACGTCTTTCATCGGCTCCTAGTGCCAAGGCATCCGCCCTACACCCTTAATAACTTGACCTTTAGGTTATTAATTGAGATTTTCTATTGTCTATTTCTAGACTGTTAAAAGAATAATTGGTTGTTTTTAATGAGTTTTCTCTCATTTCATTTTATATCCGTTAGGATATTAAATAGATGTCATTGTATAATTATCACTAGTATTCAGTTTTCAAAGTACAATCTTCTTTTTTGCTTGGTCTTTTTGCAATCTTATCAAAAGACTTACAAAAACTTTATTAATATAAAATTAATAATGGTGGAGATGAGGAGAGTCGAACTCCTGACCCCTTAGCTTGCAAGGCAAGTGCTCTCCCAACTGAGCTACACCCCCATTTAATAGACTATAAGTCTCTTGCGAGACCTTTAAAAGCCATATATTAAATTTGAAGTTTCCAATGAACCTTCAAATTGAACAGCAGGTAATTCTCCTTAGAGAAAGGAGGTGATCCAGCCACACTTCCGATACGGCTACCTTGTTACGACTTCACCCCAGTTATCGACGCCACCTTCGACGACTTCCTCCTTGCGGTTGGATAATCGGCTGGGGTGTTTCGACTCCCGTGGTGTGACGGGCGGTGTGTAGCAAGACCGGGAACGCATTCACCGCAGCATTCTGATCTGCGATTACTAGTAACTCCAGCTTCATGTAGGGCGAGTTTCAGCCTACAATCCGAACTGAGAATGGCTTTAAGGGATTGGCTCCACCTCACGGTTTGGCAAACCCTCTGTACCACCCATTGTAGCACGTGTGCAGCCCTAAGCATAAGGGGCATGATGATTTTGACGTCATCCCCACCTTCCTCAGAGTTATCCTAGCGGTCTCTCAGAGTGCCCAACTGAATGCTGGCAACTAAAGACAAGGGTTGCGCTCGTTGCGGGACTTAACCCAACATCTCACGACACGAGCTGACGACAACCATGCACCACCTGTCACCTCAGTCCCGAAGGAAGAGTGTGATTAAACACCTGTCCGAGGGATGTCAAGCTTTAGTAAGGTTCTTCGCGTTGCTTCGAATTAAACCATGCTCCGCTACTTGTGCGGGTCCCCGTCAATTCCTTTGGGTTTTCACACTTGCGTGCGTACTCCCCAGGCGGAGTACTTAATGCGTTAGCTGCGGCACCGAGGGGGTAACCCCGACACCTAGTACTCATCGTTTTACGGCGTGGACTAGCAGGGTATCTAATCCTGTTTGCTACCCACGCTTTCGTGCCTCAGTGTCAGTTGCGGTCCAGAAAGCCGCCTTCGCTACTGGCTGTTCCTCCCAATATCTACGCATTTTCACCGCTACACTGAGAATTCCACTTTCCTCTCCGCACTCAAGTCCTCCAGTTTCGGCGGCTTACTACGGTTGAGCCGTAGCCTTTAACCACCGACCTGAAGGACCACCTACGCACCCTTTACGCCCAGTAAATCCGGATAACGCTAGCCCCTACGTATTACCGCGGCTGCTGGCACGTAGTTAGCCGGGGCTTCCTCACAGGGTACCGTCATTATCTTCCCTGCAACAGAACTTTTACGATCCGAAGACCTTCATCGTTCACGCGGCGTTGCTGCATCAGGCTTTCGCCCATTGTGCAATATTCCCCTGCTGCCTCCCGTAGGAGTTTTGGACCGTGTCTCAGTTCCAAGTAGCGCGATCACCCTCTCAGGTCGGCTGCTGATCGTCGCCTTGGTGGGCAGTTATCTCACCAACTAGCTAATCGAGACGCGGGTCCATCCTATACCGCTAACGCTTTGATATATCTGCGATGCCGCAAATATATATTATCATGTATTAGTAAACTTTTTCAGTATGTTATCCATGTGTATAGGGCAGGTTACCACGCGTTACTCACCCGTCCGCCGCTTGGTTTTGCTCAGAATTGAACATTCTGGTCTTAGAATACTCAATACTGAGCAAACCCTCGCTCGACTTGCATGTGTTAGGGCACGCCGCCAGCGTTCATCCTGAGCCAGGATCAAACTCTCATAAAAATTTGTTACTGTGCTCCAGACTATTGTTATCTCTAAAATATCTGGCTTGGTTTTGTTTTGTGGTTTTAAATCAAGTAAGTTTTGTCTTACATGGTTTAAACGATTAATCAATTGTCCTAAAAGGACTCATTGAATTAACCTGCTGTTCAATTTTTCAAAAGTTCATTGTGTCGTTTTGACGACTCATTAATAATCAACATCTTTAGGGTTTATTGTCAACACATTTTTGAAAGTTTTTATTTTCTTCTTCTAGTTTCTTTTTAGCATATGACAAAAGATATTTCAAAGTCCCTTACTCTTTACTTTTAATGGGTTCCTAAGCTCAAGCCTAGTCTTACTATCCAGGTTTCCTGTAGGGACCCTTTGTAAAGATAAGAGATGATCTATTAGATGAGGGCCTTATATGCTAACTTTATATATCAAGATCAGTTTCCTGTTTATAAGTTATATAAGACCCTATACAAAAGTACCTATATTTTAATATTACCTAGTAACTATGTCCCCTTCACCAACCAAGTCTGCTAGGTATGCCTTCAATTCATCACTGGCATAGACCCCCATATCCTTTAGCTGGTAAGTTTTCTTTTCACCATGTTCATTCTCGTCCAATGGGAAAATTATCACCGGGTCTCTGCCTTGATGGGCTCTTATCGTTGAATATATCTTGTTTCAATAAATCTTGGTTACTCATAGAATCAAGCCTTATAAAGACCTTTTTTTCCAGTGCCATTTCAAGACCTGCTTGTTATAATTTTCAGATTGACTATAGCCACCATTATAGAATGGTTTCTGGCTTGTAAATTCACTGTCATCATCTATTGATTTTTACCTGACCAGCTATCAGGGGATACATCTTCATCCCCTAATGCTAATCTTTCCCCTGATTAGGACTATCTGGTCTTCATAATCAAGTCCTTATATTTTTCCAATACCCTTGGAAAAACTACTACTTCCATGCTTCCATAGAGGTCTTCTATATTAATAAAGGCCATCATCTCATTGTTTTTTGTGGAGAATAGTTTTTTGGATATTATCATTCCACCAATTATATGGTCCTGTTCATTTATTTCCAGTAATTTTTCAGGCTCTTCCTTCAACTTGTTGATACGGGCATTTGTAATGGATATTCTTTGCTCCAGTTTTTCCGAATACTCAGATAGGGGTGACCAGATACATATAGTCCTAAGACTTCTTTTTCCATATCCAACCTAATTCTATCCTTGAACTCTTCAACCCCTTCTATCTTACCCAACTCAAGTTCACCCTGCTTACCCATATCAGCAAACATATCAAACATTGACATCTGACCTTCTACATTTCTCTTCTTGTCCCTACTGATGGAATCTAAAACATCCTCGAAAGCGAACATAAGGCTGGCCCTGTTGTCTCCAGTTGAGTCAAATGCCCCACACTTTATCAGACTTTCTATGGTCTTCTTATTGGCAAATTTAGAATCTATCCTCTTTACCAGGTCAGTCAGGTTTTTATATGGACCATTGGCCTCCCTCTCTGCAACTATATTATCAATAGCATTTGCCCCAACATTCTTTACTGCAGCCAGACCAAACCTAATATGGTCCCCATCTACAGAGAACTTTGAAAAGGACTTGTTGATATCAGGAGGTAATACCCCTATACCCATAGAGCTACATTCTCTCATGTATTCTACAACCTTATCATTGTTGCCCATGATTGATGTCATCAAGGCTGCCATAAATTCTACTGGATAGTAACATTTCAAGTAGGCTGTTTCATATGACAAGACCCCATAAGCAGCTGCATGCGACTTGTTAAAGGCATACTTAGCAAAGTCTATCATAATCATCAAATATCTGGTTGGCCACATCTTCTGGTACACCATTTCTTACACAACCGGCTATTTCTATATTGTCATTTTCGTCCAACTTACCATGGATAAAGTACTGCCTTTCCTTTTCCATAACATCCATTTTTTTCTTACTCATGGCCCTACGAACAGAGTCACTACGCCCCAAACTATAACCTCCAGGTCCCTTACCACCTGCATTACCTGCTCCTGGTAGACTAGGCAACCATAAGTTACATCCAGTATGGGTCTTAGCTTTTCATGTAGGTATGTCACCTGGTCCGGATTGTTTTTGCAATTTATATAAGTTGGTATAGAATCCATTGGACCCGGCCTAAATAGGGAAATTCCGGCAACTATATCTTCAAAGCAGTTTGGTTTTAGTTGCTTCATGAAGTTTCTCATTCCGCCACTTTCCAACTGGAAAACACCTAGAGTATTGGCCTGGGATATGAGGTCAAAGACCTTAGGATCATTGTATTCCATCTTACTGAAATCTATCTTTCCCTTGTAGCCCTTCTTTTCACGATTTATTTCAATTAGGTCAAGGGCATCCCTGATAACTGTCAGGGTCCTAAGACCTAGAAAGTCCATCTTTAGTAGGCCCAACTCTTCCAGGGTAGTCATTGTAAACTGGGTAGTGATAGAGTCCTGGTTCTTGTACAATGGCACATACTCATATACCGGCCTCTTTGAAATAACCACACCTGCCGCATGGGTAGATGCATGCCTAACCATACCCTCCATCTCTTTGGATATATCAATTATCTCCTTTACCTCATGGTCCCCATCATATAGCTTTCTAAGACTAGGATTCATGTCAAAAGCCTTGTCTATAGTCATACCCAAGGCGAAAGGGATCTCCTTGGCCACACTATCCACCTTGTTATAGGCTACATCCAATACCCTACCAACGTCTCTGATAGCCAGTTTTGCCCCCATGGTACCAAAGGTTATAATCTGGGCAACATGGTCTATGCCATACTTCCTCTTTACATAGTCTATAACCTCTTCACGCCTTTCGTAGCAAAAGTCTATATCTATATCCGGCATAGTTACTCTTTCAGGGTTTAGGAAACGTTCAAAGAGTAAATTGTACTTGATAGGGTCTATGTCTGTTATCTTAAGTGTATAGGCAACTATAGACCCGGCTGCTGACCCTCTACCCGGTCCAACCATAATATTATTCTGCTTGGAATAATTGATAAAATCCCACACTATAAGGAAGTATTCAATATAGCCCATATTTGCTATTACATCTATTTCATAATTCAACCTATCCCTCAAATCCTGATCAACATTCCCCTCTTCGTCTCCATACCTTTCAACCAAACCTTGATTGCATATATGCTGTAGGTATGTCAGAGAAGTGTATCCTTCTGGGACATCAAAAGTAGGTATATGGTAACTATCAAAGTCAAATTCCACACTACACCTCTCGGCTATCTTAAGCGTATTATCAACTGCTTCAGGCGAAAAGGTAAATAGGTCTTCCATCTCTTTTCTGGACTTTATATAAAATTCATCATTGGGAAACTTCATCCTTGAAGGGTCATCCAGGGTCTTTTGCATCTGGATACACATCAATACATCCTGTATCTTTGCATCTTCCCTATATACATAGTGGGCATCATTAGTGGCAACTAGGGGGATATCCATCTCCTTGGATAGCTTTAAAAGGCCTGCATTTACTTCCTTATCCTCTGCCAACTTGTGGTCCTGGACTTCTAAGAAGAAATTGTCTTGCCAAATATACCCATATATTCCTGGGCCAAAGACCTGGCCTTGTCTAAGTTTCTAGCCAAAATAGCCTTTGGTATCTCTCCATTTAGACAGGCGGATAGACAGATTATACCCTCAGAATACTTTCTTAGGTGGTCCTTGTCAGTCCTGGGTTTGTAATAAAATCCATCTACATAGGCATCTGATACTATCTTTATTAGGTTCTTGTATCCCTGGTTGTTTTCAGCCAATAAAATCAGATGGGATGAATACTTGTCAAGGGTCGAATCCTTACTTTCCATGTCTCTAGGTGCAAGATAAACCTCACAACCTATTATGGGTTTTATTCCAGCAGACTTACATTTTTTGTAGAAGTCAACTACGTCAAACATGGACCCATGATCTGTTATAGCACAAGAAGACATGCCCAGGTCCTTAACCCTTGATATTAACTTGTCTAGCCTAGAAAAACCATCTAGGAGGCTGTATTCTGTATGGACATGCAAATGGCAAAAATCCCTTTTTCCTATCTTTTCCATATTTACCCCCTTCTTAAAATAGCTGATGCATAAGCACCAGCCTAGAATAACTCATCAAAAGATACTTGATCCCTATATTGATCAGCAATTTTTTTCGGATAAACCTATGGTTGACACCAGACTTGCCAAGGGGAGGATGCATTTTTTCACCCAACTCCTTTAGGCTGATATCTTCATTTTCCAATCTCAAAAGAGCCAATTCTTGTAGGTTTTCAGGTAACTTGCTTATACCTATAGTCTTTTGTATTATCAGTATATTTTCTACCTGCTTAACTGCCGCATCCACTGTTTTTGGATAGGTTGGCTGTTTCTGATTTACAATCCTATATAACCTTGTTACGCATATCCTTTACTATCTTTATATTTTTGTAACAAACATGTTGCCTAGTGCCCCCTATCATAGTCAGGTCCGATATCTGTTCACTTTCCTTCGGTATACTACATGATAGTTCTTCCTCAAAACTATCTTACTTGTAAAGCCCATAGAATTAATTAAATCACTCAATTCATAGGCATAGTCTTCATTATTTGTAACAATTTCCATATGGTAGTTTTTCTGGGTCATTTATGGATCCAGATCCCAAAAACCCTACATAGGCATATGCCTCTTCTGAGAATCTACAATCTTCCTCAGGATGTCATTTTAGAGAAAAACTGTCTTCTCTTTCCAAAATCCCAGGTCTACCAATAATTTTGCCGCCCTCATTTCATGGGTAACAGTCAAAACATAACTGTTGTTTTTCTTTAACATTTGATTTTTATTTACAGTGATACTAGTATTTATATTAAAAGAGGTCTTTAAGAGTTTAAATATCCTCCTAGCTATAGAATTTAACTCTGTCGTTATCTTAAGACTCATCTTCATATTTCCGGCAAACTGTATACTACCGGCCTGTCTGATAATGGCTGACAGCTCTGCTATATCTGCCTTATTGCTAGGATTTTCTACCCTTGTTAGTTCATTTTTAGTTTCTGTGGAAAAGACATTTTCCTATTTCCCTATTTCCTTTGAGGGCTACTCTTATAATTTCCTTTTCATCGTCATACCTGGCCATATTTACAACCTTGTCTATATGAATGAACTTGGCGTCTACAAAGCCCTCTTCCTTCTGGGGTATAGTATCCATACATTTAGTATTCATTAGGTACCAGTAGACAATCTTGTGCACCAATTTTGTATTGTCCCAATTTTCCTTATATGTATAGTGGATTTCTCCCAAGTATTTATCTATATTTGCCTTTACGCCAGTCTCTTCTTTCACTTCTCTTAGGGCAGCCTCTTCGTGACTCTCTCCAGGTTCTATCTTACCCTTGGGAAGAACCCAATCACCATTGTATTTTCTCAATAGCAAGATAGCATTACCTAGAAGAACGACTCCTCCTGCACTTTGTTCTTCTCTCATCGTATCACTCCTTAAATCCCTTAAATCAAATGTTATTTTTCACTTTTAGTTTTTTCTTTTATGGCTATGTCTACTACAGCCTTTGATACCATTTCAGCATCGTGGCGTATATAGCCATTTTTTATTTCAATTAATTTTTCTTCTATACATTTTATGCCCATAGCTTCTAGGCCATCCCTCTGGTCCTTGTCTAACATAACAAGCTCTGCCCCATCTTTGGCATATCTTTCAAATACCCCCTGAGGAAGGTGTTCATTATTGACCAGGACGTAGTCTATAAAGTTTATACCTGCGTGTTCAACTATAACTTTTACATGGTCTAGGACATTTTTGCCCCCAGTTTCACCAGGCTGTGTCATTATATTACAGACATAAACTTTAGGGGCCCTGGTAGTTGATAGGGCATCTACCACGCCTTCAACCAGGATATTTGGAAGTATACTTGTGTATAGGCTTCCCGGCCCTATGGCCACTACATCTGCATTTTTTATGGATGTAACCACCTCATCAAGTGGTTTTGCATCCGGATTATCCAAATATATCCTATTAATTGGACTATCGGTCTTTCTAACTTGACATGGAATATTTGATTCTCCTACTACGGTCTCACCATTTTCCAATTCAGCTATCAGGTTTATATTGTCCAGGGATACTGGCAATACCCTTCCTGTAACTGCAAATACCTGGCCCATCTTATAGACAGCAGTTTCAAAGTTACCATAAATACCTGTCATTGCTGCAAGGAATAAGTTACCAAAACTCTGTCCCTTAAGGCTACCATCTGTAAACCTATACTTCATAACCTCACTCATAGTAGGTTCCATATTGGCCAAGGCCAATAGACAGTTTCTTATATCTCCAGGTGGAATCATGCCCAAGTCTTCTCTCAAGACCCCTGAGCCACCGCCGTCATCTGCCACTGTTACAATTGCAGTTATATTTTTTGTTTCATGCTTTAGGCCTCTCAGGAAAACTGACTGACCTGTTCCACCACCTATAACTACTACATTAGGATCATCTTTCTTATAGGTGAACATCTCCATTTGCTTCATATTCTGCTCAACAGTCTTCTTGTATAACTTAGCAACCTTATATAGGACCGCTAGGGCCAATATAAAGGCTAGTATACTCAAGAAGGGTAGCACTAATGAAATAATCTCCCATTTACTCATATCGTCACCCCTAATCCAACTTGGCGTCCCTATGCTTTTTGACTGCCCTATAACCCTTGTCATTCAAGTGATCATAAGTATAATTAGCTATTGTGACAGACCTATGCCTACCACCAGTACAGCCTACACCTATAACCAGGTGCTGCTTACCCTCGTTGATATACTCAGGTATCAAGAAGTCTAGCATATCAAAAAACTTTTCTATAAAATCATGACTTACCTTTGAATCCATTACAAAGTCTCTTACGTCCTGGCTATCACCCGTCTTTGGTCTAAGTTCTAAATCATAGTATGGGTTGGGTAAAAACCTTACATCTATAACCAAATCCGCATCTGTTGGCAGACCGTACTTAAATCCGAAAGATACTACTGATATGGTGATATTTGGACTTTCAAGCCCATCTCCCTCATCGTACATACTGGCGATTTCGGCCTTTAGGTCCTTAGGTTTCATATTTGTTGTATTAACTATCATCTGTGAAACCCTCTTCAAAGGCTCCATTATTACTCTTTCCTTCTTTATGCCATCTGATATCTGTGAATTTACAGCCAGTGGATGGTTACGCCTAGTCATCTTATACCTCTTAATCAAGACGTCGTCATCACAGTCTAAATAGATCATATCGTACTTAAAATTGGCCGCACTCAATTGGTCAAGGGCTGAATTAAGGGTCTGGAAAAATTCCCTTCCCCTTATATCTATACCTAGAGCTACCTTGTCTATATTTGAATTTCCGTGAAAAAATAAGTCTGCAAAATTCACTATCAAGGCTGGAGGTAAATTATCTACACAATAAAAGCCTATATCTTCCAAGGCTCTCATGGCCTCACTCTTGCCCGAACCTGACAAACCAGTTACTATGACAAACTTCATAAAAAACCTCCTTTTAGTAAACTTACTAATACATTTATATTTCAATCGACCTAACCTAGATTTAATCCTGTCCGGGTCAAGTCCACTTTCCTCTACTATTTTATATGCCATTTCAAAATTGCTACATTTTCAGGTTTGTGGGCATCAGAACCTATATAGAAGTCTATATCCATATGGCTAATAGCCTTTATCATGCTAGCACTAAGCCTATCGTGATGGCCATTAATTTCTAGACCCGTATTGGTTTTCACTGCAGCTTGGGCTACCTCTACAATATCTATCACTCCTTTATCTCCTGGATGGGTGATATATTTGATATCATACTTGTGCATAGCCTTGACAAGGGGCCCTTGTATTGTATTTTTGAAAACAACTTACCTGAAAATAATAAATTATCTATATGGTGGAGTATTGACCTAAAGGATGTTGGCCTTGATCCATAATGGTAGCCAGCCAATATATAGTCAAAATACTGGACCATATCATCTGGCATATCTATCTTGCCAGTATCATCTAAGATATTACACTCCATCCCCATCAGTATCTTAATCTGTGGGTACTTCTTGTTTAACCTATCTATTTCTTCTCTTTCTTTCTTAGCATTTTTTCTAGATAAGCCGTAGAAATTATGATTAAATCCGTGTTCGGAAATACCAATAACCTCCAGGCCCTTATCTATGGCTGCCAGGACATTTTCTTCAATAGTCCCTTGGCATGCCGTCTCTTTTCATTATTACCACAACTAAGGATAGTATGTGTATGATAATCTGCAAGAATTTTCATAGCCACCTCCAGATTACTTATTTATAATTGCCTAAATCAGTTTTTAGACACTTATTCCTCATCCTCACCTAGGATCTTTACTTCTTCTTCAAGATGTACACCCTGACATTCATATACTGTAATCTTTACATGTTCAATCAGGTCTACTATATCCTTGGCACTTGCCTTATTATAGTTTATAACAAAACCAGAATGCTTGCTGGATACCTGGGCCCCACCTACAGATACACCCTTAAGGTCGGAATCTTGTATCAGCTTACCTGCGAAATATCCAGTTGGCCTCTTAAATGTACTACCTGCACTCGGGTACTCTAGTGGTTGTTTTAGTCCTTCTCTGAAGGGCTAGGTCTTCCATTTTGGCCTTTATTTCAGCCTTGTCTCCTTTTTCCAGTGAGATTACTGCTGAAATAGCTATCCACCTTTCATCAGACAACCTACTATGCCTATAGCCAAAATTCATTTCTTCATTAGAGAATTCAACTACCTGACCCTCTTCATCCATCAACCTTACAGTCTTGACTATGTTCTTCATTTTCACCGCCACAGGCACCTGCATTCATAGCTGAGGGCACCACCTAGTGTTCCTGGTATGCCTGATGCAAACTCAAAACCTGTCAGAGATTCATTCATCACAGCCCTTCCTATAACTGATAGGAGGGCACCAGACTAGTTTCCACCTCTGTTCCCTTATTTCAAAGTTGCTAAAGTTGTCTGATATCTCTATTACCAGACCCCTAAATCCACCATCTTTTATCAATATATTACTACCATTTTCCCTTTACTAAAAATGGTGTTTCTAATTTATTAACCAGTTTAAAAAAATATTGCTTATTTCTTCCTCAGTTCTTGGCTAACCAGAATATCAGCAGGACCACCAACCTTGAAGGATGATGTCTATTCATTGGTTCATCTATATAAATTGATTTTTCATCTATAATTTGACTCAATAAATTATAAATTCTTTTTATCCATCTTATCCTCCTTTTTAAAATATCTAATAATCTACCATCTTATATGATAACCAATACAGATAACAATAGTTTTTGAAATTAATTATTTTTCATTATTTTTAATCACCACAGTAAAGCTTGTTTGAAAATTCAACTGCAGCATCATTTCCTAGTTGTCTTTGCCTATAGTTCATGGCAGCCACCTCTAGTATAAGGGCTGTGTTCCTTCCTGGCCTTACTGGTACTACTAATTTTTCTATCTTTTCTCCTAGCATATACTCATAGTCCTTGTCTAAACCTAGTCTATCATAGTACTTCCCTGGTTTCCAGCTTTCTAAATATACTACCAGGTCAATTTTCTTTGACATATTCATGGCCCTTGCACCATAAAGACTCTGCACATCTATTATGCCTATCCCCCTGATTTCGAGGTAGTTTCTCAATATCTCTGGGGCTTGACCTACTACCAGGCCATCGTCTACCCTCTTTATCTCTACAGCATCGTCTGCTACCAACCTATTTCCATTTTGTATCAACTCCAAGGCTGTTTCTGACTTACCTATGCCACTTTCCCCCCTTATCAAGACACCAACCCCATTTACATCTACTAGTACACCATGGATTGTCTCCTGAGGGGCCATCTTGTCTTCAAGGTACCATGACAGCCTGTTTATAAACCTAGTTGTGGCAAGGTCAGTTGAACAAACTATGACATTGTGTTTTCAGCATAATCATAGAATTCTTCCTTTAATTCAAGCCCTCTTGTCACTATTACCAGGGGCATATCGTGTGATTCATCAAGAGTCTTTTTTGCCTGTGCTTATGGGTAAAGTTTCCAAAGAATTTATATTCCGTCTTACCTATAATCTGTATTCTTTCAGAAGTGAAATAGTCAAAATATCCCTGCCAGCTGAATACCCAGCCTGTTTAACTCTTTTTCTGTGATATGTGTTTTCTTCTGCCTTATTGTCCGAGAAATTATCTCCTTTAATTTTTAAATCGTCAATTAATTTTTCTTACTGTAATTTTTGACATCGTATTACCTTTCATTTTTACTTTTTGGCTCTCTATGACAATAAGACCTACCTCGTCCCTATTTATGTACCTTAATATATCCTCTGCCAACCTTTCTGTTATACCATCTATAGCTACCAGGTCTTCCTTGTTGGCCCTCTTTATGTTATCAATATCTTTAAACCTATCCATCAAGACCCTCTTCCTCTTTGGTCCTATGCCGGGTATATCATCAAGGATTGACTTAGTCATCTTCTTGTCCCTCAGGCTCCTGTGGTAGGATATAGAATAGTTATGGACCTCTTCCTGGATGCCTGCCACAAACCTGTAGAGGCTAGTCGTCCTATCTAATTCAACAGTCTTATCTCATTTAAAAGACCCTTGGTCCTATGCTTGTCGTCATCATACATGCCCAAAAGGGTATATTTTCACCATTATCTTCCATCACCTTTTTTACAGCTGATACCTGGCCCTTACCACCATCCAACAAGATTAGGTCTGGTAGATTACCGTGTTTTAATCTCCTATCCAAAACCTCTGCCATTGAAGCGTAGTCATCCGGTCCCTCAACTGTCTTTATCTTAAATCTCCTATATTCCTTTTTGTCTTTTACACCATTTGTATAGACTACCATAGTTCCTATGGAATCAACCCCCTGGATATTAGATATATCGTAGGCCTCTATCCTCTGGAGATTTTTAGCATCCAGGCCTAAAATTTTGGCCAACTCCTCAAGTGAACCAAGACTCTTTTCATATTTTTTCTTTTTCAAGTCGTCAAACTTTACCAGGTACTCGTCTGCATTCTTCCTAACCATCAAGACTAGGGCCCTCTTGTCCCCCCTCTTAGGAACCCTTATACTCACTGAAAGCCCTCTCTTGGATGCCAGAATTTCTTCCATTATCTCCATATCCAAGAATTCTTCTTCAACTATCAACTCTCTTGGTATATATTCCTGGGACATATAAAACTGCTTGATAAAAGACCCTAAAATTGTAGACCTGTCACTGTCCTTTACCCCTTCTAGCATAAAGTTCTCCCTGCCTGATACCTTTCCATTTCTTATGAAGAATACCTGAACACAGGCCTCTTGGTCAAGGTTGGCCATTGCTATAACATCCTGGTCGGAATCGTTTTGGACATTGGATATCTTCTGCTTTTCCATCACATCCTTAAGGCTGTTTATCTTGTCTCTATAGGATGCAGCCTCTTCAAAGTCCAGGTTCTGGGAGGCTAGCTTCATCTTTTCTTCCAAGATACCTACCAACTTATCTTCTTTACCAGATAAAAACAGGAGAATTTCATCTATTCTATCCATGCCTGTTCTTCTTTGGATACCATACCTGTACAGGGACCTATACACTGTATGGTAGTTGAGGCAGGGCCTCATACCAGTCCTGATCGCTCTTGTCCATATCCGATATTCAAGTCCTGATTGGGTAAATATTTCTTATTATATCAATTGTATCATTGACAGCAAATACATTTGAGTAGGGTCCAAAGTATTTGGCCTTGTCTTTTAGTATCCTCCTGACCTTCAAGACTCTTGGATAGTCCTCATTTACAGTCACCTTTATATAGGGATAAGTCTTATCATCGAAGGAGGATATTGTATAGTTTGTATTTTTATAAGGTTGCACTCTAGTATTAGGCCTCCAGTTCGGAATCCGTCATTATATACTCAAAGCTGAAATATTTTTGACCATGGACCTGACCTTGTCAGGTGGTTCTTTGAAGACTGAAAATACTGTCTAACCCTATAAGAGTACTGCCTTGCTAACTATACCATATACACATTGCCGTACCTGTCTTTCATTATATAAACACCCGGGCTGGTAGGCAGACTTTTCAGGTGCTCCTGTATATCAAACATCAATTAACCTCTTCCTTTTAATTATCTATAATATTATAATTATACACCATTTTCACATTCAAAAAGTCTTCCTTGAATATTGTATCTAGCTTGTAGCCTATATCCCTTTTCCTTCCTGCACTTTTAATTTGTCTAGGATATGTACCCGTATATTTTTATACAGCTGGGTAAAACCTACTCCTGGGACTTGTAGCCAACAGACCTGGAAACTTCACTAATACTCAAGCCTGTATTTAATAGCATATGCTCTGCCACATTTATTCTCTTTTCTTTATTATATACTCCGTATTAGTCATATTGCACTCTCAGACTTAAAAGCTCTCCTTTAACTTGGTGCTTGCCCATTAAAAGCTATCTCACATAAGAGGTCTTGAGATATCTGGCTGGCATAGTGCTCATAATATAGGAGGCAACATTTTTCAAGGCATCATCATCTACCTGGCTTGGTTTTATCATTTTTATCCTCTTCAAAAATAATAATTTGAGTGTCATGCCTTAGCCACTCCTTGACCTTTATCTCACTTAAAAACATCTCGATGCCTGGACTGGTAGACCTGCATTCAATATCTCATCAACTAGTTTACCTATATCCTAGCGATAGGGCTGTTATTCGAGTTTTGTAGGGCCTTGCGTAGCTTGTTTGGACTGATATTAAAATTTTCTGTCACATAGTCATTTATGAACTTTTTCTTGAACTCCACTCCTGCAGAAAATAGGAAATCCCCCATGGTAGGATAAACCTAAAGGTATAGTTCTCATGAAAACTTACAAATACCATATTGTCATTTACTGATAAATAGGGGGTTAGGCACTCTCCATGGGCAGCCTTTACAAATGATGACGTTACCTCAACTTCTGAATCCGAAGACATCTTATGGCATACCACCAGGTCTTTCTTTACCAAAAAATCATGAATATTAACTGAAAACAAGTCGGTGTCCATAAAGCAGTGATATCCATCCATCTCATCTGACTTAATCCTGTAGGTTACTCCCAGGTCAGAATACTTGCTGGACTTGTGTAGCTTTTCAAAACCCACTTCTACTAAAAATTTTCAAATTCATATGCCATTCCCATCCCCCTCATATTTTTATCTCGATTAGCCATTTATTTTGTTTAGTCTTTTCTTTTCTTATAAGTATTGAAAATCGTTATCAATATAAGTTAATATTACTTGTAATAATTACTATATATATATTATATAAGAGGCTAACAATGAAATCCAAGATCTAAGATTAGTATTTTCAGGGTAGTCAACCAATATGGTGGAGACAAAAATACTGCTACACCCTCTATCCATCTTGATATCGTCGTTTTCTGGTATAGTGGCTGTCATCCCTACTACTTTGTATGGAAAATAGCCATGGAATTAATTACGAGCGACCAGGTAAATATTCGGCTAATTAAGACATATGCCCTATGGATCTTTATCAGCCAGGTTAGCTAGGTGTACTAACCCGGACTCTTAAGTCAGAGCTTTTTCACATCTTCTAGCCTTTAGGGTGATATCAGGAGAGGGCAGTTTCCCACCCTGATGAAATTACCTATAGGTTATTTTGAAAACGAAGATTCAGGTAGAATCAGGAGGATGATAGATGATAACGCCTCAAAGACCCACAGCTTTATAGCCCATATCATGCCCACTGACATGGCTTCTGCTGTAGTCGATACCTATACTTATGATTGTGTTTATCCTTGTAGTGGATATTAAACTTGGGGATTATCTGCCTACTGGGTATTGCCTTTTGCAATTGCAAGCATGTCTATGATGATGGGACCTAAAGACTAAAAACTCATGGAAGAATATATGACCACATCAGAAAACCTGGGTATCAGTGGGTGCAGAATTTATCAGGGTATGCCTGAGTCAAGGTCTTCAACCAAACTATCGAAGTTTCCAAAAATTTTTATTCACGGTTGTCATGGATTATGGATAGAAAAAGGCCAAATTTTTCGTCAACTACTGTAAATTGCCAATGACTCTCTATACACTGGCCCTATACCTACCAACAATTCTAATAGGACCAATAACAATTATATTGATTAACGGAGCAGATCAACCCACTTAAATTATTGACAGATTCTATTCTCTATATAATAATTTCCATGAACCTGCATTCCAGCCTGATGAGACTGGCAACCCCTATCAGAATCCAGGAACCAGTTCGCAGTAACAATGCAGAAGCTAGACACTATGTTCGACCTAGACCCTATAAAAGAGTTCGACTATGATAAGAAGGGATGAAAGTGGTATAGTGTTTGACCAAGTGACCTATACATATCCTGGCAAGGACACTCCTGCCCTTTCTAATATAAGTATACACTTCGAAAAGAATAAGACCTGTGCCTGGTGAGACGAAAAGTGGTTCTGGCAAGTCAACCCTTCTAAACCTTATAGGTCGTTTTTATGACATAGATAAAGGTCAAATAAGGCTAAATGGGGTCAATATAAAAAGTATAAAAGAAAGTGAACTATGTCCAAATTGGCTATAGTATTCCAGGAAAATAAGCTCCTTAAAAATGAGCCTAAGGGAAAAATATCTGCATGGGACGTGACTATGAGTGATGCTGAAATCACCAGTGCAATAGAAGCCAGTAGTTGTCAAAATATCTTGGCCAGGATGGATAATGGACTCGATACTATTATTGGTCAAAGGGAACCTATATTTCCGGTGGTGTAGCCCAAAGTCTCTATAGCCAGGGCGTTTTAAGGATGTCAATCCTCCTATTGGATGAAACTACTGCCTTTGCCGATCCGGAAAATGAAAATAAAAATCCTAAAGAGTCTAGAAAAACTAAAGGCCAATAAGACGACTATTATGATAGCCCTACAGGCTGAAATTCGATAAAAACGTAGACGAGATAAGCTAGTTATGAAGAAGGGTCAGATATCTCGACAAGGGTCAAGCATGACTACCTGATTGATAACTGCCCATATTATAAAGACCTCTACAAGAATTATTCAAAAGAGTATAGAATGGAGGGTATAAAAATGATAAATTTCTACATATTCACTCTCTCCTGAGGTGACGAAAGATGTCAAAGGGAGCAATATATAGCGCACTCCTAAATATATCATTCATGCTACAATGATGATAGTCTTCCTATTTTGGATGAGGTCTAAATATATATAAATTCCATACACAGGCTATGTATACACCTATCTACTATGTATCATCCTGGTGCCCTAACAATTGTATGCATATATCTTTGCAAATAGATCTCAGTATGATAGCGTATATACTACTACATACACTGAAATAGCTAAAAAGAGATTTCTATCAGAGCATATGAGAAAACTCCCCTATCCTTCTTCAACAAGGGGACCTATCTGACCTTGACCGCTACTATAATGAGCGATAGCTGGAGAGTATGGAGCATACATGTTCCCATTCAGTACCCCATTCTGTAGCAATATAATCTCTGTATGCCTGATAGGACTAATGATAGCTATATGAACGTCAAAATGGCTATTGCCTTATGTGTGCCCTTCCCTCTTGGACTAGCCTGATATTTTGCAGCTAGAAACAAGATGATAAGATTGGAAAAATCCACCACGATGAAAAACTCAAGGTTTCTGACTCCATCCAGGAAATTCTGGAAAATATACTCCCCTATCAAGGGGTTACCAGAGACAGGACCATGGATGAATTTGAAAATCCAATTAGATGAAGACACACACCTAAAAGGCAGAGATACTCTATCCCCCTTATGTTGGGACCAATTAGCTCCTTGCATGAGGTTGAGCGTACTTTCATCATTTTGAAGTGAGGTGGACAGTACACTGAGTGGAGGTCTTAGCCTGGCCCAACTACCTGGGACTACTAATCGCCTGCCTGGTTAGTTACTCACCTATAGGGATGCCTGCCTGGCCTTATCATAGAATTTATGCTGGTTCAGATTCCTAGCGAAAGAGTGCAAGGAAAATCTTCAATACCCGAATTATGACCTAGAGCCAGGATGTAGATATAAATAACTTTGATATGAGTTGAAAAATGTGACTTTTGGTTATGATGATACAATGGTTATCAAGGATGTTGGTTTCCTTGCTAAACAGGGTCAAACTCACGGCCCTTGTAGGCCCATCAGGCTGTGGAAAGTCCACTTTGACAAAATTAATGCTGAGATTTTGGGATGTAAAGTTCGGACGGATCAAGCTGAGGTGGGGTAGAACATCAGGGGATATAGATCCCGAAAAGCTGTTAAAACACTATTCAATGGTATTCCAGGATGTCATCCTCTTTAATAACACTATTATGGAAAATATCAGAATAGGAAAGAAAAATGCCACAGACCAGGAGGTAATGGAGGCTGCCAAGATTGCCCAACTAGATGATTTTTATCGACCCTACCAGATGGCTATATGACTAAAAATCGGAGAAAACGGGGCCCTACTATCCGGCGGTGAAAGGCAGAGAATATCCATAGTCAGGGCTATCCTAGAGATGCACCGATCATATTCCTGGATGAATCTACTTCCAGTGTCGATGCCGACAATGAAACCAAAATACAGGAGGCTTTGTCTAAGCTTATAAAAAATAAAACAGTGATAATAATAGCCCATAGGGTTGAGGACTGCTGAAAATGCTGACCAGATAATTGTCCTTGATGAGGGGTCGTATTGCTAGAAGAAGGATCTTCAGATGAATTGATTGCAAATCAAGGCTTATTCTACAAACTATGGAAAAACTCAGAAACAGTAAAAATTTATAGGAGGTAAAAATGGATTTAAAAAGATATCGTAAAAATAACTCTATTCGGTGTAATAGGTTTTTGTGATTGAGTATTGTAACAGGTCTCGGCTACTAGTGCTTTGAGAATATATGGTCCTTCATACACACATCAATAGGCAGCCTACTTACAGCTCCTATATTTATTATAATGTACAAAAGATTCACAGAAATCTTGCATCTTTTCATACTACTTGATATCAGGTCTTGCATATTCTGTAATGGGATTTTGGCCTATGTTATTATCATGCTCCTATCTGGTATTGTTGGCAGAAATAATTGCTGGAACTAAAAACAATTATGATGACGATAATGAATATAAGCGCATAGGACTTGCATTTGTAATTGCAGAAGCAATATACTCCCTGCATGGTTTCCTTTTCATACTTGTCCCTAGGTACTGCAGGTCTAGTGAATCAATTCCTAAAGATGTTCACACTTGAAAAGGCCCAGTGGATGCGTGACTTTTCTTTAATCCTCAGGAACTTTTTAATAATAATGTGTATACAGATAATTGCTTCTATTTTTGGGTGTATTACTAGCAAAAATATATATACAGTTCTTTTACAAAAATATAAAGAATGGATCAATATTAGACTAATGAAAATTTCAACCAAAATAATAGGAGACTACTTTTAAACCCATTACCATTTTTATCTTGATGGTACTTTTTCTCCATATCTACCCCTGATAGCAAATCAAAGCCTCTACCTGGCCATGCTTATCCTAGCAATCCTTATGGAGGTTCTTGTAATTAAAAAGAAAGCCTAAAGAATCTAGCCTGCTTACTCATTCTATTCTTGTTAGCTAAACTTATTAATATAGGATTAGAAATGGGGCATTGGACTGGAGCAATCTATGTTATGTTACTTATTATGATAAAGCTTAGTCCCTTATTTATATTGCTAAAAATTTTTCTAGTTATTCACATATACTTATGGCGACTTTTCAGGAAATAGGGCTACCCCATAAATTATGTATAAGCATAGCCATATGGGTTTCTGCCTGAGTTTTTGCTAGAGCTTGGACAAATTCATGAAGGTGCTAAAACAAGGGGACTTGGATTTAATCTTATTCACCTCTATACGTAGCTTTGAGATTTTTATTGTACTGCCTTATGTACAAAGTATTGGATATTAGTGACATTCTGACTTGCTCTATAATTACTAAAAGGAATAGACTACCCCTGTGAAGACAAATTACAGGAAATTCAAATTTTCTTACCTAGATACACTAGTCTAGCTGTGGGATTTTTAATGACTTAGAGGTTGTATATGGATAAAATACAAGAAAATATATAATTAATATAGATGAAAAATGATAATATATTAAAGTCCCAAGAAAAGAACGTGCCTAATCTAGATAAAAACAGCATCATAGATATATCAATGAGATGAATATTCCTGATGGAGAAAATAAGATATTAGGGAAAATCAACCTACATATTAAAAAGGTCAATGTATACTAATATCTGGCCTGTCAGGGCTGTGGTAAGAACAACCCTACTGAGAACAATCAATGGCCTTATACCATGTATTTTCTTTATGAAGGTAATCTTAGAGGTTCTATCTATCTAAATGGTAAAAGATATCTCTAGTTTCTTAAACGGAGAAATTGCTAAATACATGGGCAATGTCTTTCAAAACCCCAGGACCAGTTCTTTTCTACTATAGCAGAAGATAAATAGCCCTGGTTGGAGAAAAATCTTGGTATGGATCATTCTGAACTAGTAAAAAGAGTTGATCAAAGCCATCTCATTTATGAATCTTGATTCCATTAGAAATATGTCAGTTTTCGACCTATCAGGTGGACAAAGGCAAAGGGTGCTATTGCCTCTACCCTAATCTATGATACGGATGTAATAATATTTGATGAACCATCAGCTAGTTTAGACTATTCATCTATAAAAGACCTAGAAAAAGGCTCTTTTAAAAACTAAAAACTTAGAGCAAAACTATATAATAATAGCAGAACACAGACATACTATTTAAAAATATTTTTGATAAATTACTTATAATGAAAGATGGTAAAATAGGCAATATTTACTGGAAAGAGAAAAGTTAGTGAAGATATTATTAAAGAAAATAATTTACGTTGTCTTGATGAAGATAAACTGCTTTACTAAAACCAGAGATACCTAGGTAAATATACCAATGAAGAATCCTTTTTGATGACTACTTAGAAGTCAAAAATCTGTGTGTAGAAAGTGGCAAAAATGCCTTATAAAAAGATGTCAATTTTAATATTTCAAAGAGGTGAATGCTATGACTATACTAGGTAAAAATGGTATAGAGAAGACCCCAGCTTATCTCAGAGCCTATCAGGTCTCCTACCAATAAGGTCTGGCTTTACCAGCTACTGGAAAAATAAAAAAAGAAAGACTTAAAAATTCTTATTTTATTATGCAGGATGCCTCGTCTCAGTTGTTTTCCCATACTATCGAACATGAGCTAATACCTAGAAATAAGTTAAAAGACCCAAGAATATTTATCTAGGGGTAAAGAAAGCCTTACGTAACCTAGACCTATGGAATAAAAGGAGTTTAAGACCTCCAAGAATTATCCGTTGGAGAAAACAGAGATTGACACTCACACTAGGACTACTGAGTGAACGAAAAGCTTCTAATACTAGATGAACCTCTGCAGGATTAGATTTTTAAGGATGGATATGGCTAAGGAAATTGAGAGAGAAAGTCAACCTATTATTCTTATAACTCATGATATGGACTACTATCCAAAGTTGCAGATACTGTCTTGTTCTTGGATAATAACGAAAATGAAAAACTTCCTATCTATGGTAATGAAAACCTTGTAAAAGTTTTATTAAAAGTTCTTTTTAACACTCAAATACAAAATGTGGACTAATCTATAAAATAGTCTCCATACAGATTTGGGGCCAGCATTCTGGTCCGAACGACTGGATGCTGGCTCCTTTTACCACCTATTAAATTCTTAAATCTACTACCTGTAACTCAGCCCCCAGTCTTGCCTTTAGCTCTGCTAAGATCTTGTCATGCAGCAACCACATCGTCATCTGTCAATGTCTTGTCTAGACTCCTATATACTATTGAATAGGCAACTGACTTGTAGCTCCTGACCTATCTGGTCTCCCTTGTATACATCAAATAACTTACAAGCTTCTACCAGGCCACCAGCATTATCCATGATAACCTCTTCTATAGCTGCAACCTCTACCTCGTTCTTAACCACTAGGGCTATATCCCTGGTAATAGCCGGATACTTAGGTAGGGACTTGAATACTATTGTATCGTTAGCCAGACTATACACTGTATCTAGGTCTATCTCAGCTATGTATACCCTCTTGCCTATGCCATAATTGTCTAGGACTTCAGGATGGATTTCACCAATTGTACCTAGGAACTTGTTGTCACACAAGATGTCTGCACACCTACCTGGGTGGAAGGATGTATTATTCTTGTCTGCCAGATACCTATGTCCTCTAAGACCAACCCTTTCAAATATTTTTTCAACCATACCCTTTAATACAAAGAAATCCACACCATCACCGTACATTCCTATACAGATCCTTGTTTCTTCAACCCCTGCCATATCATCTGGGGTAAATACATGACCACATTCAAATATAGCTAGCTGGTCTATATTACGAGATGAATTAGTGTAAACTACATCTAGCATATTTGGTATCAGAGTAGTCCTCATTATAGATGTGTCCTCACCAAGTGGGTTTATCAATTTAACTACATCTCTTAACTTAGAATCCTGTGGTACCCTAATCTTGTCTAGACCCTTAGGGCTTACAAATGAATATGTCAAGGTTTCATATAGGCCACAAGCTAGGGCTGTATCCTTAACCCTTTCCAAGTACTTCTGCTTGTCAGTCTTTACACCGGCTGTTGAATTCCCCTGCAACTGAACGGATGGTATATTTTCAAAACCATAGATTCTAGCTATTTCCTCAAATATATCCGCTTCCTGTTCTATATCCAACCTGAAGCTTGGTACTTCAAGTATCAGCTCATCTTCTGAAACTAAATTGCACTTGAATTCTAAGTCTTCAAGGATTCCACAGAACTTGTCCATAGGTATATCTATGCCTATCCTGGCATTTATCCTCCTTGGACTTACTGTGATAGTTTGAAGGGGTTTAACCTCTGGATACTCGTCAACCTTACCCTTCATAACCTTTCCTGCACCAAGTATTTCAACTAGCTGGGCAGCTCTTTCTAGGCTAATTCAGCATTATCCAAAAGAACTCCCTTTTTCAAACCTGGAAGATGAGTTCCGACCTTAGGCCTAGTTTCTTGGATGACTTCCTGATATTTTCACGGTTGAATACTGCAGACTCAAACATAATATCTACAGTATCATCCTTTATACCTGATTCAAGGCCACCCATTATACCGGCTACTCCCAGTGTCTTTTCACCATTAGTAATCATCAACATTTCTGGGTCCAAAGCTTTCTTTCCTGGCCATCAAGTGTGGTAAATACTTCGCCTTGCTTGGCATTTCTAACCACAATCTTTTTGTTTCCTATCTCCCTCATATCAAAAGGCATGCATAGGCTGGCCCATCTCTAGCATTACAAAGTTAGTGATATCGACAATGTTGTTTATAGGTCTTACGCCTGCTTCTATCAATCTTCTCTGCATCCAGTATGGAGATTTTTCTATCTTTACATCTGTTACCCTTCTTGCCAGGTACCTAGAACACAAGGCTGGGTTTTCTATCTTGATTTCTACATCTCATTTCCTTGTCTGATTCTTCTTTTACACTTATCTCTGGGTACCTTGTCTTAGTACCTAAAGTTACGGCCGCTTCCCTGGCTATACCTATCATACACCTACAGTCTGGCCTGTTTGATGTCAATTCAAAGTCTATGACAGCATCATTCAAACCCAGGACCTCCTTAATATCCATACCAGGTACATATGATTCTTCCATGTCTAGTATATAGATACCATTTTTCTTATAGTCGTCAACGAACTTCTCGTCTATACCCAACTCATTAGAAGAGCACATCATACCATTTGATTCTACCCCTCTAAGCTGGCCATTTTTTATAGTCACCCCTCCTGGTAGCTTGGCACCATCAAGCTACTGGTATAAAGTCTCCCTCAGATACATTTTTTGCTCCTGTAACTATCTGGACAGGCTGGTCCTTGCCAACTTCTACCTGGGCAATCACTAACTTGTCAGCATCTGGGTGACCCTCTATCTTTAAAATTTTACCTACCACTACATTTGATATGTCCTGGCCATAGTACTCTACCGTTTCAGTCTTAGTACCTGTCATGGTCATCTTGTCACCAAATGTCTGGGCATCAATGTCTATATCAACATAATCTCTTAACCATTTTAATGAAACTAACATATTACTACCTCCTATTAGAACTGGTCCAAGAACCTAACGTCATTTTCAAACATAAGCCTGATATCGTCGATTCCATACTTCAACATACCTAGTCTTTCTACACCCATACCTGCAGCAAAGCCAGAGTAAACTTCTGGGTCTATGCCACAATTTCTAAGTACATTTGGATGAACCATACCTGCTCCAAGTATCTCTATCCAACCTTCACCCTTACAAACAGGGCAACCTGCACCACCACACTTAAAGCATGACACGTCTATTTCTGCACTTGGCTCTGTAAATGGGAAATTATGTGGTCTGAACTTAGTTTTAGTATCAGGACCGAACAACTTCTTCACGAAGGTCTCCATAGTTCCCTTAAATTCTGTAAATGTAATGTCCTTACCTACTACCAGTACCTCTATCTGGTGGAACATTGGTGAATGGGTAGCATCTGGACTATCACTTCTAAAACACCTACCTGGCACTATTATCTTTAGTGGCAAGTCATTGTTCTTCACAGCCTCTTCCATAGTCCTAACCTGGACTGGAGATGTCTGAGTCCTTAGAAGGATGTCTTCAGTGATATAGAAAGTATCCGTCATATCCCTAGATGGGTGGTCCTTTGGTGCATTAAGGGCATCAAAGTTATTCCTAACTGTCTCTATTTCTGGTCCTTCAGCTATTGAAAAGCCCATACCCATAAATATTTCTGTAACCTCATCTACCATCTTACTGATAATATGCTTCTTGCCAACCTTTAAATTCCTTACCTGGCATAGTTACATCTATCTTTTTCCATTTCTAGTTTTTCTCTAGCATATGGCAGACTTGATGCTTTCCCTTTTTTCTCAGCAGTACCTTCTGTAATCATTTCCCTGATTTCATTTCCCAGCTTACCAATTATAGGGTTTTTCATCTGCTGACAACTGCCCATTTCCTTTAGTATTTTGTCAACTCACCCTTTTACCAAAGCAGGTCAACCCTTAATTTTTCAACTTCTTCTAGGTTACCAGCCGACTTTTATCTGTTCTTCAGCTAACTTTTTAAGATTTTTCAATTTTTCTTGCATATCCAACATTCCTTTCATATATTTTTTGAATATAAAAAGACCTTCCATCCATAGGGACGAAAGGTCTGAAATCGTCGGTACCACCTAATAGTTTGTGCATATGCACAAACCACCTCAAAAGTTTTAACGCACATAACGTTCCGACCTACTATTAATTCAGCCGGACTGCTCGGGCGAACTTCAAATAATACAACAAATAGTTTTTCACCAACCAACTACTCTCTGGCATGCATGTACTAGCCTCACTTTTCTCCTTCAAAGCATTTACTTATAATCTTTTAATAGTCTAATTTTATCAGACTATTTGAAAAATTCAAGTTTTTATATGAATTTAGTTTGTCGCTCTTCTGGTAAAAGTTCTCCTAACCATGGCAACGTGTGACAAAAATTCCTCGTCATCAAAGTACTTTGCCCCCTGAGGACACTTCCTGATACAGGCCTGACAGCAGTACAGATACCAACCACATCAGAATAATCATCCCTTACTGATACTCGATATGGACGAGACCCTGCAACGCACTATGCCACACTGGTCACACTTAGAGGCATCAGTCTTTGGCTTGGCCTTTAGGAACTTGGCCGGACTTCCATCCACTTTTAGGGGTACATAGTAGGGCTCCGGCTCATAGTCGTCAACTAGACTGATAAAGTCTAACTTACCAGACCAAGCCTATCTGCAGGCCATCTACAAGTCCTCATATTCCTCGAAATCCTGGTCGTCGGGCCTACCCCTACCTATGTCGTCTGAAAAGGCATGTCTAGCAACCAGACTTGCCCCGGCCAGGACGGAAAAACCTGCCCCCTGACATACCGACCTCAGCTCATTTAAGGCATCTCCAGGACTCCTATTACCATATACCACCATAGGAAGAGCATAGGCCCTTGGATGCAAGACAGGTCCTAAGGTCCCCAACAATCTTGTTCGGTAGCCTGCTGGCATATACTGGACTGGTTATAAATACCAGGTCTCCCTGGACAAATTCATGGACCTCTTGTCTATTAGTCAAACTAGTCAAATCAATTTCTTCAATGTCTAGACCCAAAATTTCTGCCATCATACCACTAATCCTTAGGCATATATCCTTACATCCACCAGTCGGACTAAAATAAACTGCAAAAATTCTCTTAATTGGATTTTCCAAATCTCATCCCTCCAGCATTTAATTGTTTTTTTCTAGTCTGTTATCAACTTAGTAAGTGGCTTACCTGCTAGTAGGTGGTAGTGGATATGTGGTACTTCCTGGCCCCCATCTTTACCACAATTATTAATTACCCTATAGCCATTTTCAGCAAAGCCTTCCAGGACTGCTATCTTCCTGATAGCCCTGTGGATATCTGCTATTATATCCATTTCTTCCATTGGTACATCTTCTGAGGCTGGCATAGTGCTTCTTAGGAACAACTAAAATATGAACAGGTGTAACTGGGCTCATATCCTAAAGGCTACTATTATCATCTTGTACCATATTTGTTGGTATATCCCCATTTGCTAGCTTACAAAAAAATACAATCCATATCCTTACCTCCACATTTTATCTTGTTTTATTTCTTTCAAAATATCTCAAATTAAGACATACTAGGGGCCGGCTATTAAGTCTAACCTCTTCTTTAATTCCTAGTAGTTAAGCTTTACAGCTGTCCCTGAGCAAGTCACCATCAACATACCATTGTCAGCTCCCAATACTTCATAGTCCATCTTTACACCTATAACTGCATCGGCACCCAAGGCCTTGGCCCTTTCTTCTAATTCCTTTAGGGCATTTTCCCTAGCAGTCATCAGTTCTTCTTCATATCCTTGACTCCTTCCACCAAAGATATTTCTTAGGCCTGCACCGATATCCTTAAATATATTGATACCAGTGATTACCTCACCAAAATACTATACCTAGATAGGCATCAACATTTCTTCCTTCTACTTTTCCAGTTGTTGCTATAATCATAATGCTTTCCTCCCTTTATATTAATTCTGCCAGCAAAATCCCTTACACTAGTCCTGCTGTGCAGTAATCATCCTAAATTTCTTCAATCCTTACCGGCAAGATTTGCTATATCCAGGTCTGACCTGACCTTAATCCTCATATAGTTATCAGTCAAGCCCTCGTAATATCCATCCTTGTCAACCTCTTCAAATAGGACCTTGAGGTCTGTATTTATAAACTGGTCGGCAAAAAGCTTAAAATTCTTTGTCGACAGGGAGCAGCTGAGAATCGCTCTCATCTGCTTCATCTGAGGATCTACCTGGTCTTCCCCCATAGACTGCCAGGGTCCCTTCCTGGTGAATACTTAAACTACATGCATATGCATTAGCTTAAGGTCCTTCAGGTAGGCAAGCGTCTTGGAAAATTCCTCATTGGTCTCGCCTGGAAAACCTACTATGACATCTGTAGTCAGTGATACCCTGGGTATCCTAGCCCTGAGATTATCAACTGTCCTCTTGTAGTCTTCTGTAGTGTACCTCTCTTCATTCTCTTCAGGTAGCATCGCAGCCACTCTGAGTGATAGGTGGTGAGTGGGGAACCAACTTATCAATCTTGCTAATCTGGTCTATAAAAGTCCCTGTGAAGAGTACTGGCTCTGCAGAACTTAGCCTTATCCTCTCTATACCTTCAACCTTATTTACATCCTTTATCACAGTAAGTATATCTATATCTTCATCCAGGTCCCTACCATAAGAAGCTACGTGAATCCCAGTTAGGACTACCTCCTTATAACCATTGGCAGCCAACTTTTCTATTTCTTCTATGATACTCTGCCTATCCCTAGACCTGATCCTTCCTCTTGCATAGGGTATTATACAGTAACTACAATACCTATCGCAACCATCCTGAATCTTTATAAAGGCCCTGGTCTTACCATTTGTCTGGCTAATTTCTATCTCTTCAAACTCCCTGACCTTCATAATATCGTCAACAGTGCTGACCTTGGAATTAGAATCTATCTTGTCAACCTTGTCTACAATAGTCCTCCTGTCATTGGTTCCCATTACCAGGTTTACATCCTCTATATCTAGGATTTCCTCTGGCGAAACCTGGGAATAGCAACCTACAACAGCTATTATAGAATTTGGATTTTTCTTTTTCACACGCCTAATATACTGTCTAGACTTCCTGTCGGACATATGAGTTACTGTACAGGTGTTGTAACATATACGTCTGCATAGTCCTCACTACCTCACATTTTTCATAACCATTTTTTTCAAACATTTCAAGCATTGCTTCGGTCTCGTATTGGTTGACCTTACAGCCCAATGTATAAAATGCCACTTTCTTCAAATTAACTTCCTCCTATATCGCCCAGCTCATATAGTGTTATGGCTGTAGCTACAATGGATGCAGTCTCCGTCCTGAATATCCTAGGCCCCATAGTTACAGAAGCTATACCAGCCTCCTTGACCATGTGTCATTTTCTTCTTGAGTGAATCCACCTTCTGGTCCTATAAATATACCAACCCTGATCTCATCCTTTTTGTCTATTATATTTTTCACTAGGTCAGTCTGCAAGGCTTCCTTGATACCCAGGCTCTTTTCATCCTCATATGGGCATATATTTATATCATTTTTCCCATATCTTCAAGTGCATCTTCAAAGGATAATATCCCCCTTAGTTTGGGTATAAAGGCCCTCTCTTACTGTTTGGCAGCCTCGTATATAATCCTTTCCCAGCGGTCAAACTTTTTGTCAGCCTTGTCTCCCTTTATATTTACAACAGACCTCCTGGTATTTACAAGGACTATCTCATCCACACCAGCCTCTGTCAATTTTTGCAGGATAATTTCCATCTTAGTTGATTTTGGTAAACCCTGGTATAGGCTGACCCTAACCCTCGACTCCTGTTAATATCTATTTCTTCTACTATAGACAGGGTTGATTCTAGTCTTGTCTATGAGACTCAATCCTACATAAATATTCATGCTTATTGAGTCACATACCTCTATCTCGTCGCCCTGGTCATACCTCAAGACCTTGCTGATGTGTTTGACATCTTCCCCTCTATATAAAGGGTTTTGTCACCCTAAATTAAGTTGACCCTGGTTCCACCAAAAACCTATCCATACCTTCTCCTACCCTAGCAATTACACAGGCCCATTCGCCCTTCTTTCTACACTCACTACTTCGAAGCCATTTTCTCAGTGCTGCAACCACCCTCATCTACCTTAGCCAATATTATCAGAAGATATAAAAATGCCCTTCTTTCAAGAAGTTTTACATCTTAGCTGAGATAGTATAATATCAGCTATTATATTAGCTACTACAATATCTGCCTTCCTATTCTTATCCATATCATCTGCCAGGTTACCTTCATGTAAGCATAATATCCTGGACACCATTCATAAGTATATTTTCATTGTGACTGCTGCTAGCATCTCATATCTATACCAACCATCATCATTCCTCAATTTCGCTGCTACAATACCCAAAATACCACTCCACAACCTATATCAAAGATCAGAATCCTTGTCCACATACTCTTCCAGGTGGCTACACATACTTGCAGTCTCATGGCTACCAGTACCAAAGGCCATCACCGGGTCCATCCTGATAACTATATCATCACCCGATGGCTCATATAGTTTCCCACTCAGGTTTTATTACTATATTTCACCATCCTTATGCAAACATAGTACTGCTTTCCAATTGTTAGCCCAGTCTTCTTCCTTTACCGAATCAGTATAAACCCTACCCTGACTATATCAATCCCGTAATCAGTCAATTTTTACCTCTTGACTGATTATTGAAATAAAACCTTCTACATCTTTTTCTTCAGAAATATAGGTTTATCTGACAGAATCATCTCCATCAGCCTCTCTGGAACAATTCTTCTTCTGCATAGTCCCAATCATATTCATGGGCCTTTTGGAAGAAAAAGTCCTTGGATCGTCTATCATAGCACCCTAGGCACCATGCTCATATAATATATTTGTAATAGCCTCTACAGCCTCAGTTGTGGTCTCTATGGTAACTTCTATCCATGTATCGCTCATGCCAAACCTCCAGTATCTGTATCTTTTTAGTATATCATCGGCAAATAGAGGAGATTTGAGGTTGAGACATCATACAGCAGCACGGTGTATAATATTTAGCGTTGGTGAGAGAAAAAGATTCTCTCCCAACGCTAATGATAGGAACACACATCAAATCTCGTGTATAATTTAATCGCAAAAATAAAAACAAGGAGAATGATATGTGTCTAATGCTAGTATAACAGAAATCTTAGGAATGTAACGATAACAATTTAGTAATTTTGGGAACAGAAAATATCAAGGGGATAGAATACAGCAGAAACCCTGGGGAAAGCTTTCATAGAGCCGACTGTGCCCTAAGTGTGGTGTAGTCAATGAAAATTATGACATAACTAAAAATGGAAGCCAGACCAAAAATACTTTTTAATAGGGTCAATAAAACCCCAATGATATTAATGGTTAAAAAGCAGAGGTTTTTCTGTAAGCATTGTGAGTCATCCATATGGCCAAAACACCTATCGTAGATAAGGGGTGCTTCATATCGAATGATGTTAAAGGTCAATAGTTTTAAACCTATGAGACTAAGTCAATGGACTTAATTGCAAGAGAACACTCGTGTATCTCCTACTAGTGTTGCCAGAATACTCCGTTTGACTGAAGATGGGAGAAGAAAAATTGTCTTCCTAGATTCTATCAGTAGACAATTCAAGTCCGAGTAAATACAGTTGATGCGTCTATGGTAAATTTAACTGATTTAGAAGGCGGTCATATTTTTGATATCCTGGTGGATAGGAGGCAAGATACCTCTTTGAGTATTTTAATTCCTATCCCTGAAGGTCAGAAAAAGGGTAGAATATGTGATCATGACATGTATAAGTTTACATATTGATCTTGCTAGAAGGTCTTTCCCATGCCAATATTGTGGTCGATAAATTCCACATGTACAGCTCTTGACAAGGGGTTAAAACAAGTTAAGGACTAAATGAGATGAAGAAGCTTAATACCAGGTTCAGAGAGTATAAAATACTGAAGAGATACTGGAAAATACCGCTTGCAAAGAACTGTAGTTAAATAGGATATATTTTTTACAAGAATAGGCACTTTAAAAATATGACCAGTTCAGTTGATATATTAGATTATATGTATAAAAGAATTTCCCAACTTAAAAGAGGCTCATGATTTTTATCAAACTTCCTATTAAGTATATCTAATAATGATGTAGCTATGTGAAGATATTCTAAATACTAGGACTGATGAAATACCAATGTGTTTTAGGAAGAGTATAAAGTTCAAAAAGCTTAGATATGTGCTAAACTCATTAAAATATGATTATCACGAATGCTGAGTGGTGGAGGGTAAGAATAACAAGATAAAGGTGATTAAAAGAGTATCCATCGGATAGAGAGTTTTAGGAATTTTGGAAAGGATGCCAGTACAAAGGTACATCCATACTATAAGTTGTTTATAGATGCTGTCATTCATAGATTTTTATTGATTTAAACAGCATTGTTTGACATGAGCCCAATCACTTGTATCTTATTACATTTATACTCTTGATATATATAAATAAAAATACCTCCAGGAAATCCCTGGAGCTTTTCATACTATCTTTATATCACATTTTCTATAATATTTGTTATTTAATTTTCTACTTACCTGCTAAATCTAACATTATACTATTTGCAGGTACTTTTCTCCACTCATAGCTGCAATGCTAGTCACAGTACGCTTCATATACTTTCTTTACCACAGCATGCAGTCTTCTTGTCTTGATGCCAGCAATGTTGGCCTGTTGTACTCACTCAGATACTGAGTGAGATAACCAGGGCACCAGCAAATTTTCACCCGATGCCATGTGCTGGGCTTCCTTACTATCCCTAAACTTAGACTTCTGGCTATGGCAACTGATGTTTCATACCCGTCCTTACTCCGCCATTCTTTCCAAAACGCTCGGAAGCTTTGGCTTCCTGTAGACTCTAGATATTGTGTTAGTTCCAATTCTGCTATATAAGTCTTCTTGATGTCTCAGGTCCTCGAGATAGCCTCACAACCTGGTCTGGCAAGGTTCTTTCTTGGATTCAGGCAGTATTGGATATCCATCTCTAGGCCATGCCAACGTTCCTACTCGATAGGCGTCCGCACCTGGCCTCAGTGCTAATACTCCTGTATTTCTTTCTTAGCCATATACCAGTTAGTTTTCTTCTTACATACTATTCTCAGATGTACCGTACCTGTTCCACACCGGCGATTCTTTCTACATCCCAACTCTCGTCATAGTGCCTTTAGGTCTCCTCTCACCTCTTTCAGATATAGAGTCTGGACCACCCACGGTAATTACTTCTTCAGCACCTGGCTCCTTGGCTCAGCGCCCACTCTAGGGTCTCAGCTTTGTTTGTTGGGTTGAGCAGGATTGGAGCATCCTTGGCTTGGCCACCACTGAGGCGCCATTGAGTCTGGGAACAGTCATGTCTAACTACTGCATCACTGTTCTAGCCTTGTCAAGGTACTCTTTGAGAAATCTGTTCCTGTTTCAACTATCGTCTCCTGCTCATACTTGCACAGGAGGAATGTGTGTCGACGTTTCTCCACCTCACTGCTTCCACCTCCACCTCCACCTGGAGCATTAGGAGGTAGAAAATTACTGTACCTTTTAATGTAAACTCGATAGGTTGTCACGTTTAAGGCAAAATCAGCGCCATACCCTAGATCTGTTTTTCCCAAACCAAGAAGAATTTAAAGTTATTATCTTTTTCCACTTACTCTATTAGTTGCCTTTTCGTCGCAAAATTACCACCTGTCCACCAGTTCCATTGTGTACTCTTGTATTTGGTCTAGAAGATCCACTAAACTCTCATCACCCTTTGCAGTTACATTTAGGTATCATCAATCAGTACATATTGTACATTAGCCAATCTTGGCAGGCGTATTTATACCAGCAGACTTCAGACTCATGCTCCACAGTCACACTGTCTTTCCACTAGGCTTGACAAGTTATTTTCAAACTTGCCTCAACACTCACCCATTGCTGGTGGATTTGATGACGTGGGCTTATACCATCTGGTCAGGTAATGGCTGTAAAGCTGTAGTGCCATCAATATTTGACACATCTATACCTATTTGCCACTGTCTCCACATACTGGTTTTTCTAAATCTCTTTAATTCTGTTTTTATTGTTTTATATATTTAGAGCCCCTGTTATATCTATAGGATATCTCGACTTATTGGCCCTATAGACCTTATCATGTTGTGTATCATTACACATAAGTATATCCTTCTAAGTAATCCGTTCCCGCTGCACTGTCAGATCTGCATCCTTATACATCAGTGTAAATCTGAGGTTACTACTATTATGACTCAAAGTCTGCACCATACTCTTGACCGTTTTCCCAACCACTTTGAACTTGAAAGTTTTACTACTCAATTCCACTCAGCAGTATTAGAAGGTGCCTTGCTGAAAATCACCGTGCAACAGTTATCATTTATTGTGGCTACCTTGGTATTTGGCCCAGAAGTTGAACCACAACCCAACGCCTCTTACAGTTGGCCTTTAGAGTATCAATTTCAACCCCATTTATTGCATCAGCTCACTTTTTATAGGTATTCATATTATTGGCTAACCCACCAGCTCAAGTTCTGCAGTTAGCATACTGGTCCATTTATGGTATGAGGTTAACTACTCCCACCCTGTCTCTGAAGCTCCTTTCTTTAGAACTAATCCATCAGGTGCAGAAAATTTCCGCATCTCAGGGTGCAGTTGCTGCAAAGCTATTTGAGATCCGACAGCTTTGCTACCATTTGCCACAGCACCTTGATAATGACTCTTTCTAGGGCTCTATCTTATCTATGGAGGGCTTGCATATTTAGTGCTCCTCACAACATACTCCAATGAATCGCTTCCTAGTCTCTATATCACTCTTATCATGTCGTGTGTATCATTACCCAGTAAGTAACTTCCAGGTCATTCCGTGGCTTTCTTACAGGTTGAGGAAAACATGAGCTCATACCACTGACAAATGGCTTCTATTTGCTGTATCCGAATTATAAGTAGTTTTCATACTACTACGTCCGTATAGTAAACTCTCCATTTGCAGTTATTAATTGGTTCTTCAACCTTGTGCCTTCTTCCCTACCAGACGCCCTCACTGCATAAGGTATTTTCATGTCAACCGTATGGTCGCTTTGGATTAGCCTGTCAGCCAAATACCTGTTGTATATGTGCCCTGCCAGTTTTCTCATCAACCAATGTCATCTTAAGTGAACCTGATTATTGCTGTTTATAGGCATCGCCTCAATTGTTTATCAAAGCTTCGATGTTTCTGTTGCCTCATAGATCCAAAAGCTCACATTTGATGGAAACTTAACATCATATGTTATATAGGCTATCCTGTTTTATTTCTAGCTCCATGGGTACAATCCTCGGACCTGATGCTTGCTGCATATCTGTGCTCATGATCCTTCTTATAACTTCTGCACAGGTACCTTCATGATACCTTGCCACTGTGAAACGTGGCTAGTGATTCTGGATTAGCACCACACTCGATGCTCCTGAAACATTTGCTGCACTTTAGCTATTTCTAGGTATCTATGTCTGTTCAGCTCGTCCAGGTACCTCTGTAGTGACTACCATACTGAAGAGCAGAGAGTTTAAAGACAGAAAATAGAACTATGCCCTTCTTTATAATTCCATTAAATCCTCCTTCTCACTTTTCGTACATCGTTAGATATGTGAGTTATTGCACTTTACGAATTTATATTAAAGATTATATTGTAACTTATATTTTAATTATACCATCACTACTTTCACCTCTTACCCTTGCTCTTTGGCAATTCAGGCCACTGTCGCAAGATCTCAGCTGGCTTGTGGTCACCAAAGAAGTCAAGCATAATACCCTTACTTTACTGGTCCGAAGTCTTCCATATCCAGTATAAACACTGTAGTCTTTACTGTACATTAGTTTTCACATCAGCCTCATTTCATCCGGGAAACAGCCTTACATTCCTTTAGCCTGACCCAGCCTGAGCTTTTATGATCGCTTCTTCAAATAGTAGTCCAGTTTCTCGGTACCAGTGCGCCCTGACCTCGAACAATATACTACATTTCCTACCTTTAATCGTTTGCAGGATGCGGCCCTCCACCGCGTGGGGCCCTTGCTTTGTGAATAATACTTCTCCCATTAGTTCTTTGTACCTCCTACCTATTAATTATATTGCAACTTGGTGTTGCAACGTTGTATTAGACCATAATTGCACCTGCAAAATTTCTGCTAAGATACTACTGAGAAGTTAGAGTTATTATTAGAATTTGCTTCCATAAGAATTCAACCTTTCTATACCATTACGACCAGAAGGCAGACTTCATGGCATCTGTCTGATCAGTTCAGTCTGCAGTTTACTTCTACAGTCTGCTTTTCTTGTATGGTTTACTACCTGTAGCTGGGCTTGGTCCGGTTAAGCAGTAAGGACATTGCCACCCTTCTTAGCTACAGTAATTGATACAAGTAGCTAGCACCTGGTACGTCTGCAGTTCAGCAACTATGCTGATTCTTCACCCTGCCCTTAAGGGGCAACGTCATTATCCTGTGAAAGGTATTTGATACTACGCTACCACCCGATCACAACACATACTCTCACCCGCAAGTGGCTTGTATTTTTCAGATAAAAGGCTGCTGTACTAACTGCACCTGCTACCTTCATCAACACTTGGTTTTCCATCAAATAGGATAGCTTCAGCTATTTTTCTCTGTTACAGGTTATAATATCATCACAAGCCTTTGAAATTACATCAGTCAGGCTACCTTGGAGTCTTAATCATATACCATCAGCTATAGTTATATCATTGAAGGCAGATGTTATCTTACCATTTATATGATCGAAGGTGCATATTGCAAGTCTGCACACCTATCACCTTATATTTGGGTTCAATTCTTTAGGGGCAGTCGCTATACCAGCATATAATTCCACCACCACCCGATTGAAACTAAAATCATCAACGTTTCCGTCCCAACTGTTCATACTTCTAGTCCTATTGTTCCTTGACCTGCAATTACATATTTCTAAAGTCATCAAAAGGATGTAGGAAGGTAGCTAACCTGCGCCTGTATTTGGCCAGCCTTTGGCAGTATGCATCACTCACATAACATGTGCACCATGTAAACGACTTCATCCATAGCTCTTAGTTGCAGCAACCTTGATATTGGTGCAATAGCAGGCATGCTACATAGTTGCCTTATACCAGCATGCTCCCAGAGCCACTGGGCATGGTTACCCGCACCTGATGCCATCACTCCGCAAGCCTTTTCTGGTCAGCAAGATGGGCCAGTATTATTGCAAGCTCCCCTGATAGAATGATCCTGTTCTCTCTGCAGGTTTTCACACTTTATAAAATGCCACCGTGTTCCGTTTTTCTGACAATCTTGCAGTTTTCTAGGCATGCTCAGCCTGTCAAACATCGCATCTTCTAATCATGCTCTCTGCTTCTCTTTACGTCTTCCAATGTTACCTCTTCCATTTTTGTACCTCCTAAGCCGGAGAGTTTCACAAACACCTCCTCATTTTTGAGGAGATTCAAAAGTCTCACAGCTAGAGATATTACTACTATCAGGATCGAGTACCTTTCAATGATTATTGTCAATTTTATGCAAAATTAACAGTTATATATTTAATTTATGCACCTTTTAAAAATTTTATGCGATTTATTTTAACACTTTCAATAATTATATGACTTCACTAGGCCTTGCTCCTTATAGATCTTATGTAGTAGCAGCTCTTTGTCACCTCTCTGCCACTATGCTTCCTCTCTGTCCTTAGAAGCCAGTTTGCATGAATCTCGCGACCAGATATTTTAGGGTTTTCTGCTGTGTTTTCTTATATATGTAAAACATACATACTACAGCTTGGACAAACTCAGCCCTGACTTTCTGCACATAGCATTAGCAGCCTCCTTGGAAATGTCTATACCGGCATTGTCTAGTATAGTCACCTTAACTCAACTCTCAGTCTTAGCTGGTCTTCTCAACTGGTCTCAGCAAAGTCCTGCGTTATACCTCCTCGCTCATCTGTTGCTAGGTATTAGCACACAACGACCTTAGGTAGGCCCTTCTTGCACATTTCACATCTAGCTGCCTCCTTTTAAATTCAACTGACTGATCTCATTAGCTGTAGAATTCAAATTTAATTCATAAATCTGTACAGTATATCCATCTTCTATACCTGGCACCGTCAGTCATGCATATCAAAGACACCTGTGCTTCCACTCTGCTGGAAGAACTGTAATGACTCCATATCATCGAGCTTTACCGAGCAAGCATGATACGTCTCAATCTTCCGTACTACAGTAAACTGCTAAGACAGATACCATCTGTCGATCTATCTCAACCTTTTAGGCCACCCTCATCATCTAAGCATCAAGTTCTGGCTCTATACATTTCTTCCTGACTAACCAGTCAACATCTTCAACTCATTAAGAAGCTGCTGGCTTACCTTGTCTATTACCTGGTCAACCCCATCCCTAGTTACAGCTGACATCTTGAACATCATAGCCCTTTCTTCCATAGTCTTTGAAGTTTTCGTAAATGTCTCATCAAAGAGTAGGCTGACTGTTGGAAAATCATCATCTGGGGCCTGTAGTCAACTTTCACTGTAAAGTTCAACCTTCATTTATCTTTTCAAAAGTCATCACTAGGAACCCTACCCTCTGTTGCCTGATATATTCACTACAGAACCAATACCTGGTTCTTCTATTATGTTCCAGGGAAGCCATGGCTCAGTCCTACCCCATCTGGCAGCCCTTCATTATACCTGGTATATCAGCACACAAAGGACTCCCGTGGCGTGTCTGGACAACACCCAGGTTGGAGTAAGGGGTTGAAGTAGAATATATTCTTTTTATTGGCAGATGTAACCACACCGATAGGAAGGTAGACTTACCTACATTTGGGCCTAACAACTCCATATCAGCTATCATCTTTAATTCAAGTGTAATCCACACCTTTCCTGCCATCTGTACCTGACTCTAGCAAAGGCAGGAGCCTGTCTAATGCATTTGCAAAGTGCTGTTACCTGCTACCAGAAGCACCTCTAGCACCACGTTTGTATTCCAGCCTTTAAGGTTTCATAATGAATAGTTCGTCTTTCATCCCTGATGATAGTCCTCTGAACGCTAAAATCAGATCTCTGCCATTTCACTAAGCACGTTTCTTCTTAGACCCATCTCTACTCATGTTGGGCAGAATACTTTTTATACTTAAAATCCATCAAGGTCCTAAGGCCTGTGTCAGCCACCATGATAATATTGCACCTCACACCATCACCACCATCCGTCCATAATTTGCTGGCACTGCATTTCTCCTCCTAAAGAAATCAACTGTTACCACTATTACCCGCCTTGAAATATTCCCAGTCTGTCTATAAATCATTCTTACACCCCTTTTTGAAAATGGCTATCGAAATTGGATAGCCCATCATCTGTATTATTCAGCGATTTTCACTGGATATATACTATTTTCTTCTTCTTGTCTAATTCGAACTTAACTTTTCCATCAACAAGTGAATAGAGTATCATCTCCAATCTTTCCAACATTTAACTCCAGGATGAACGGTTCCTCTCTCGTTCAACTAAGGATAGAACCAGCAGTCACTGTCTGACCACGAATCTCTTAACACCAAGTCTTTAGAACTGAATTCTACCATTTTAGAACTAACTTCCTTCTTGATGCAAAGAAGCTAAAATTCATTTTTAACATCTGGGAGTCACCCTCACTTTTCATAGCATTTTATATTTTGATATTTCACTAATTTCTACTGCACGTTTTAGGTGGTTTAATAAGAGTTGGGACTTTTCATATCATCCTCTTTTTATAAAGGCTACAAACCTTCCTCTGCCTCTTGAACTCAAAACCCCTACATTCTGTAGCTCTTCAAGTGAACTGATAACCTCGACGAATTAGTCAGGCAGACGCGCGCACACCATGTCGTATCCAAATTCGCTACAATTTGCGTGAGACCCTCTAATCAAAGTCTTAATTTAACGGTTTATTATAATAAAATGTTACTTAATCATGATGACTATGCATTGATCTTTTCAACTATGATCTTAGTACATAGTCAGACGTACGACCGTCTTTTTCTTCTGTAGTCTTTCTTGGCTTGCATCATAAACGATTATTTTTAGCCTTGCCCTGTTCTACGACCTAGCTCTGAACAGATGCAATTAACCCAGAGTACCTAACTCTAAGTTCACCGTTTACTGCTACTACTTTTCTAAAGTGCAACAACATCACCTCTGTTAGCCCCAGCTTCACGAACAGAACATCACCCTTTCAGAAACCTTATACTCAAGCTTTCTCCAGTCTTAACTATATGCACATATACACCCTCCTTGTTCTCAAATTGCCAATAGTATCTACAAAGTAGAGTTTTTTTGCTTATGACCGTTCACGCGTAGCCACCTTTACCAAAAGTGATCATATAGTATACTAACAGAGATTTTAATGTCAATAAGCCATCCTATTTTACTTATTTTGTGCAGTTACAATTCATATTCAGCACCAATATGATTTTTGTCCAACTATTGCGGTGATATGAACCCAACCTCTTTAAAATCCGTATATAATCTTCAGCTCATCTAACCTTGACTTGTGTACCATCTTTCTTTTTTCTCTTTGGTAGGTCCACCCAACAATATATGGCAATTACCATTACTAGACATCCCAGCATTTCTTTGGAACCACAATCACCCAAGTCATTTAGATCTTCTGTAACGCTTCTTTGGTGTTGTTGGTCAGCCTCCTTGTCCTTATCAGCCTTGATTAGGTTTCAAATTCAAGTTCTAACTTGGCTACTGGTATAACTCAATCCCAACCTATATACTCTGTTTGGAACTTGGCCTTCAACCCTGTTCAGACCATTTCCAGTCTGCTGGTGGGGCTGCAATAGGATAAATAATCTACTTGTTGTCATTTTCCGTGCTTTTCAACCAATCTACCGGTGATACCGCATTACCCTTTGATTTAGACACTCCAGACCCATCATCAATGCCCATACCCTGAGTTAGAAAGGTTCTCAAATGGCTCATCATGGCTTGTCCAACCTAGCTTCTGAAGGCCTTAGTGAAGCCATCTAGCATATAGAAGGTGAAGGATAGCGTATGCTCTGCGCCACCTATGTACCGGGTCGCAAAACCAATCATTTACTACATCAGTATCAAACGGCCTGTCTGAATTCATATTGTCTGGCATATCTCATATAGTGCACCAAAGAAGAATCCACGAAGGTATCCATGAGTATCTGTTCTCTTCCTAGCCGGTTTGCCTTACACTTAGGGCATGAGGCATCACTCTGTAAAAGTCTTTTGAACTTGCAAGAGGAGACTCTCCCTTACCTGTCAAATTCTACATCTGTGGAAAGTGAGGACTGGCAAGTGTCCTTTTTCATCTACGCGAACTATTTCATTCACAGTCCGGACAGTATATAACTGGAATAGAGGCATCCTCAATACCTCTGTCTCAGATATTAGCCAGTCCTGCCAATCTGGCTGACTTCTTGTCATCTCTTTGCCCATTTCTTTCAAGCTTTTCTAATTATCTTGTCGAAAGGCCTCATTCTTGTTCATACCATCGAGACTGACCTTGAGTTTATCATCTTGTCATCTTCATCTATTGCTCGTATTATTTCTAGGTCCTTACTTTTTAGCAAAGTCATTATCCCCTATCATCATGAGGCAGCAGCACTCATTACGGCACCCGTACCATAATCTGCAATACATAATTAGCTATCCATATAGGCATCTTTTACCCGTTGGTGGATTGATTACATGCCTGCCACCAGCTTACCTACCTTTTTCCAGGTCGGCAGCCTCCCTTTCAATCTGAGTCATGGCATGCATCTTGCCAAAGAAATGCATCCAATACCGGTCATCATGTTCTGTACCTGCTACCAGGTCTCTGGGCCAGTGTGATTCTGGGCCAGAACACATAAATGTTAACGCAAAGATTGTATCCAGGTCTAGTAGTGTAAACAGACATCTCCTGGTCATCCATCTTGACGAGTAACATTTGCACCAAAGCTCTTGCTCATCCAGTTTTTCTGCATCAATCCTAGCAACACTGCTGGCCATCCATCTGAGGCCATCCAAGCTCAGCACAATAGCTCTTCTGAAAATTCAGTAGTCTTGAAGTACCCACTGTTCTAATTCCTTCTTTCCTCGAACCAGACTGTCACCTTTCACACTGGCCCTGAACTACCTGCTCATTGGCCAATCACTGTGTTTTCACATGATGGACACCAGTTTACAAACGAATTCTTCTTATAGGCCAAAACCAGCCTTGTAGAATTCTGAGCAATATCTTTGAGTCCACTTTGTGGTATTCCGGGTTGAAGTTGCTACCTCCTTTGTCCCAATCATAGCTAAGACCTGCATATACTCAACTCGTTCTTTCATTTCTTTCTACATTTGACATGTCGCATACATGTGGAGGTATTGTGTATGGCTGCATTTTCAGCAGGTAAAACCGAAAGAACTCAGCCCATTGGGTGTACATCACAGCCCCTGTCATCTTCGAAATCTCATACTACATCACCTGTGGAATAATTCTTTCGTAGCATATGGATCTTTCCTGATGGATATGGGAACATCTGCAACAGTACTTTTGGCTGAAGGCCCTCTAGTATCCATCTTGTATTGGCCTTTTCATCCCAGGCCTTTTGCCATTTCTTTCTATACTTTTAAAATCGTATCCGCTCATAACATCCTGCCTCCTTCAAAAATATAAATTTCTAATGGTTAACAACAAAAAGCCCCAAACAGTTTTGTTTAGGGCGAGTGATATTCGCGGTACACCCTAATTCTACAAATCAAATTTGGACTCATGATACAGCAAACCAACTGCGGTAGGTAAGTTTAACGCTTGAGTTCAAAGTTAACTACTACCAATTTCCACCACCTATTGGCTCTCTGATAGCTGGCTCTACTACCCGCTTATATTCATATATGTATCTTTTGGCTATTCAGCCTCAAAACCTATGACTTATATTAACATAAAGCCCTTGCCTTGTCAATATTTAAGATAAACAGAGTGGGTCTTATAATAATATCAAAATAAAAATCGACATATTGAGTTTAAAATTTTTGGAGGCTTTTTAAAACGATTTAATCCTCAACCCAACTAAAGTGATTCGGATCTGCGACGGAGCATCCTTCCATAACTTTTTCCAGAATGTGTAAAGGCCCTATTTTCTTCATCAAATACATGGTGGGACCGTCACATCACCATAATCAAGCAGGATCCAATTCCTGCACCTCTGCCTTCCTCACCCCTAGGCTCCAGAAGCCCTAATTCTGTCATAGCATCTTCAACGCTGTCTGCAATTGCCTTTACCTGTCTTGAAGACGATGCTGATGTTATCACAAAGTAATCACATAAACTCGATACCTTGCCTATGTCAGAATAGCTGTATCTTGACCTAACTTATCGTCGATTGCATCATACATTGCTTTACCATATTTTCTACTGTTATATATCTTTCTCTCAATCTCCTTAACCTGTTGCTGACCTGGGCAGTAGTTTCTTGCTTCTATAGTCCTCAAATGCCAAGTGCTTTTTTAATAACAGAACAATTCCAAGTTTCCATCTGATTTAGGCATCTGGACCTGTTTATAAAACACAACCCTCATTGACAGGTTCACTTATATGCCTTAGGGTATCTACAGTGTAGTCCCTCTCCTTGTCTGGACAAGATTCTTACAGTCAGAAACTAAAAACTATCGTTCTTTAATGTTGATGTACGACCATATCAAACGCTTAAACTTATTCAAGACACTTTATGTGCGGTCACCTGCAGGTATAAATATAACTTTGTCCAGGTCATACTTGTCCCTGATAAAT
>BNJU01001287.1_pt1 | contig 99052 bp, 150 predicted proteins | sample 8539281 | NCBI WGS metagenome assembly BNJU01 (sample SAMD00202456, study PRJDB9452) | human saliva metagenome | isolation source: human saliva | place: Japan | reverse complement strand
CAGTTACGTACGGTTACACGATAAGTGTGAACCCCGCGCTACGGAGCAATACAACCGATGATTCCGGGAAGCACCGATTCCTTTCTAATTCCGGAAGCGGCAGAGGCGGCTCTCGCGAGGCCAGCGGTTCAGGTGGCAGTGGAGGTTCCAGGTGGTGGAAGTAGTTCAGGCGGTAGCGGCGGAGTACCGGATGGTTTTGAGGGCGGACCGCACTGCCATCCAGTGATAAACTGGCAAAAGACGCAAAGGGCTGGTGGATTCTGAACCCGGATCGAGCTACCCGAAATCAGCAGTGGTTGTCGGATTAATCATCGTTGGTACTATTTTTAATCAAGAAAGGCTATATGTTCACCGGCTGGCTTTTTCGATAAACAATGCCTGGTATTATTTTGAAGAAAATGAAGGCAGTGAACAGGAAAGATGATCTTTATGGAAGGAGATTCGCGGCTTGGTATTATCAGCGAAGAGGTCGGTGCGGAAAATGGCGAGTCGTACCGGTTGGCAGGAGCTGAAGGTAAGTGGTATTATCTGAATCCGGCCCCCGCGCAAAGACATGGTAAAATGCCGCCAATACAGGGTGGATGGTTACTCCTTGGTGAGATGGTGCTGGTAAACAGATAGAGAAAAGCTGTTTGAGACTGAGATATATAGCTATAGGAAGCTGTTTAGGCGAAGTATATATATCTAGAGTATAAGGGGCTGCAAATGCCCAGACCGATAAATCTGGCTAATGCCGGTTTATCGGTCTTTCTCAACTTTTTCTAAATCCTAGATATATATTATGTCTTTTAACATAGATATTTAGGTACACTAAATAAACTATAAGTAGAGGACCTTTATCAAGGTGTATTTTTAAAAGCTCGCTAACTGACAGCAAGTTTACTCCATCCGAAATTGAGTTTTGGTTGCTTAGCTAGGTGCAGGGGGTACAATTAAAACAATAATCAAAAGAATTTCAAAAGATAACTATGAAAGGGCATAAACCATCATCTAGTCAGTTTTAACGGACTCTATCCTGCGTAAAAATACATTTTTAGAGTAAGCAAAGCAAAAATACCCATTGCTGAAATAGAAAGGATGGTATTTGCCATGGAAGAGATGTATTTTACAATTACGGGATGCAATCATTATTTTATACGGGAGTTTTTGAAGGAGGGCATGAAGCTAAAGTTGGAGAAGGAAACCGGACAATAAATTCGATTCCGAGAGTATTTTGGTGAAGATAAAAGGCCTGGAAAGATTGGCTATGTGACAAACAGCCTTATACAGTGAAGGAGAGTCCATGAGTGCCGGAAGACTGTATGACAAGATTGGAGATAAGGCGAAAGCTAGAGTTGTCTTTTGCTTAGGGATGGAGCCCTTTGCAAAGTTACTAGATTGCGGACTGGAGGAAAGTTAGCATTATAGGAGGTTTCCTATGTCGAAAATTTGCTTCTAAATTTCAGAAGGTATTGATGTCATTTTCCTATCAGGGGAAAGGAAATTTTTCAAGCCCTTAAACACCGGGCGGATTGATGAAAAGAGTAAGCGCTGTCCAGGGAATGGGTGGCAAATGTCTTTTTCTATACGAAAAATGGCAAGACCATCATGATTGATGCAGGCTACAACTATGAGCGTCTGGCGGAGAAGATGAAGTGGTTGGAACATGGAGCCGGCTTCCATTCAGCATATCCTGCTGACCCATTTGGACACTGGATCATGTGGGGGGCGGTGGAAAGGGATAGTGCAGGGTTTTTCAAATGCCAAGCTCTACCTTGGAGAGACGGAAAATAAATATTTGACCGGAGAGGCTCGTAGAAGAGTCTCTATTTGGGCATTATAAAGCTTCCCATGGTGAAGACGGACAATGAGAAAAAGGCTCTTAAAGATGGAGAAGTTTTTCTATATCGAGGATATCAAAGTGGAGGCTATCCTGGTGCTAGGGCATACCTTCAGGGCATCTGGTGTATCTTATTGATGATGCCTATCTTTTCACGGGAGATACCATCTGGTTTTGGGATCGGATGGAGGCTATAACTTCTTTAAATTCTTTGGCTGAGGACAATGAGCTGGCGAAAAAGTCCCTTGTAAAAGCTGGAAAAGCTAATAAAGGAGAGAGGATTTCTCCGAAAATTGTTAGCGACATACCGGCTGGACGGATGATTTGGAATTTGCGTTTTCGACATAAGGATCAGATTTTGTAACTCATTAAACAAAACAGCCCCATGATCCCATGGCACCCTATGATGCCTATGATGAACAGGGAGGATACGAGAGAAAGGCAAGGGAGATTGGCTCAAAGGCCAGAGAAATAATGGAATAGAATCATAAGCATAAGGAGCGACAGCATGGTAGTTGATTTTTGAATTTCTTAGCCGGGAGCCTATTGAAAATGTCATTACCGCAATGAATTTTTCAGGTGGATAGGCTGGTATTTTTCGGAAAATCATGAGGACATTATTTCACAGAAGGAAAAGACGGAGAATTATCTGAGAAAATACTGTGCTGTAGAAAGCATTGTCTTTCTGCCCTTGTCGGAAGCAATTTGCAGTCGGTTTTGGAAACCATGCGGAAGGAAATCGAGCTGGAACTTAGCAAAAAGCCAAGCTCTTTTTCGACATTACCGGGAGGAAAGCCTGATGCTGGTGGCTTTGGTATGCTGTCCAGGAATATGAAACACCTATGCACATGTACGACATTTTTCAAAGGAAAGCTTTTGGAATTGAATGCGGAATCATTGCATTACAACGAGGTGAAGGAAAGAGCCTTTCAACAGAGATAAACAGAATGATGAGGTAAATGCTTATGAGCCAAATGTTGAGTTCCTAAATGATAAACAACATAAAGGCATCAGTAGCATGTGACAAAACGAACTGTTCCTATGTCTCTGGACAAGCTGATTGAGATGCATGGCGGTGTCATTAACTATAAATTACAAAAAGGATATTAAAGATGTTCCGGACGAGGAGAGTAGGGAAGATATTTTAAAAATCCGGAAGGTGATGAAGCTACATTCAGAGCATTGGAATCCCTTTTTCCGAGTTTTTAAGAGAAAACATGAGCCCTGATGAAGAGGGGCGAGTGTATCGAAAAAGAAAAATACAGTACTGAAGGCATTGGCGGATTCTTCCAATAAAGCTAAAAGTCTGCCCATAAGTTTTTCATCAAATCATGGAGGATTTGGCTAGGGCAGGAGCGATTCTTGATTTAAAAACATTCCGAGGGGAAAATACCAATTTCGCTTTAAGAACAAGGCGATTAAGGGATATCTTTGGGATGGAGGCAGCATTTTAGGGCTCTATACCTATTTGCAGGAAAAAGGGCATAGTGATGAGTGCCGGGTAGGAGTGCATCTGGATTGGGATGGGGTGCTGGAAGGCCTGCCAGAATTGATGTGTTAAATGAAATCGATGTCCTGTCTCTTCAGGGCTATATTCCACACTTTATTTCCTAAGAGGGAGAGCTATCTCCCAGCAGTGCTTGCATGCTCCTTTTATGAACTGGATACGGTGGCACATCGCTTTGGCGGAAAATATGCCAGAAGCGACTGGTGTTAACGTCAGAAATCAACGAAGTCTATCAGGAGCGTGCCTTGGAAATGGGAATAGAGCTGAAGGTGGAATAAGGTATTTGCTTATGGAATGGGATGATTTTTATGAAAGGGCTGAAAACTGGAGCAAATCACTTTAAGCCAAAGAATTTCCTCTTTGAAAGACGATTGAGAGGCTTGGGAGATTTCTGATATTGCCGAACTTATAAAGGATCAGGAATTAAATGCGAAGCTAATTAAAAAAGCGATGTCCTTAGGAGCGAAATTTCCCTTTGAGGATATTGTGAGCTTTGAAGGGCCCTAGTATCTAAAGAGACGATCTGTCAAATGATAGACTATGCCCTAAATCATGGAGAAAGCATAAGTGCAGATGAAATCTTGGGGTTTGAAGGAATCGTTGATCAGGATACCTTGGATATGACTTCATTCCATGGTGAATCGAAAGATTTCTCTTAACGCGGATGATTTACTTGACTTAGATGGCGTGGCATCCAAGTCGGTGATAGATCGGGCTGCTCTGGCTTCTGACACTGCAATTTTCCGGAGAAGACATGGCGTATTTAGAGGGATGTGCTGAGCCCGCAAGTGCACCGAGCCCTTTGTGAAAAAACGGTCTCTATGAAGTGGATGGAGAATATAGAAAGCTTGCGAAGCCTCCTGCAAAGAAAAAACAATAAAAGCTTCGGAAGCTAAGAGTAAAAGGCTATGAAGCTGCCCAAACAGATAGCGCAGCAATCAGACAGCAATACAGATAGCAATATAGAGGAGAAAGTCTCAGAATTTCTTTGTGGACATTACTTGTTGCTCTGATTAGCATTTCCATTACCTCTGCTCTTTAAGATTATTAGGATTTTTGCTTTTCTCAGTTTGTTTAGCGGAAAGAAGACGGAAGAATTTCAGTGTCAGCGATCCGGTTCTGGTACGATATAGCCAGACGGAAGGTCGCGATTATCGATATAAACGGAAGCCATTTCATGGTATCCATGTATGACGGAGGCAAGGTGGATTCCTATCAGGAAACTATGAGCTGGAGAGAATATAATACAGAAAAATAGCTCATTTTGGGAGAATAAATATCCCAAAGCGGAGCATTTTTGAACCTTTTTAGAAAATGAGCTTTTGAATCAAAGCTATTTGTACTATAAAATCCTTCCCCTGCATTTACACCGATCTTTACCTTCTGCAACATACTTCTCCAAAATAGCCTTAATCTTTCCGGGGACGCTTTCAGGATCCTGAGACTGGGGATTGTTGGATACGATGTTTAGGGCAGTATTTAAGCCTACGATATCCAAAATCTGGAAAGGTCCGAGGGGGGAGCCGGTACCCAGTCTCCAGGTCGAGTCAATGTGTAGCAGGGATCTGCCACTTCCTTGGCTAAAGCATTTCTCCTGCGCTTAAGAAGGGAATCAGCATGGAATTAAGGATGTAACCAGGCTGTTCCTTATGTAAACGGAGGGGAATCATTTTTAATTTCAGAGGCAAAGTTCGCCACTGCTCATAGAAGCTTCTTTGAAGTTCCATCATGACCCATGATTTCAGCGGTATTGCTCTTCCAGATGTTATTGGCAAAATGGATAGCCAGATAGTTTTCAGGTCTGGAGAGACAGTCTCTAAACTGGCTGGGCACCATGCTGGAAGAGTTTGTGGCAGCAATGGTATTTTCTGAAAGGAAAGGATCGATAGCCTTATAGAATTCCCTCTTTGCCTCAGGATTCTCTGCCATACTTTCGATAATTAAAATCTGCATCCTTGCAGGCATCGGAAAAGGTCGGTAGTAAGCTAGAATATCCTTATGGGCTCTTTCACATTTTTCCAAAAAGCTTGTCGATATCCGCCTCTGTAACAGAAGAAGAGTCAGAATCAATCCTCTGGAGAGCTCAGTCCCTTTCCCAGGCTCTTCTTTGCTTCTGTCAGCTCATTCTTATAAATCGTATAAAGTCTTTCCAGCTCGGCTTGGTTCTCTGGATAGAGTCCTCACTTCTTAGCCAAATCTTTACGGAAAAATCCGGAAAATGCAGTCTGAAAAGCAATTTGAGAACCCAAAAACTCCACCGCCTGCTACTGTAATATTTTTAAAACTCATAACGACCTCCATTTCCATCTTAAAAGATATTTTGAAATTAAATTGTGTAAAATATATTATAGCGAGATAAAATGAAAGAAAATAGCTTTTATAATTTTCATGATTCTCTTATTTTAGATTTATAATGTAATCACAAGAATCAGTGAAAAGTTTGTGGGAAATCATTTTGTAATATAATAAAGTACTAATATAAGAACAGAAAAGATAAAAATATTTAAAACTATAATTTAAGATAAATAATAACAAAAGAGAAAGAATAGAAAAATGACGGATTAACAATTAGCCTGCATTAAGAAATCATCTTTTATGAGAGCAGGGAAGAATGCTTTTTATGAAAAAGCAAGGAACAAAATGTACTCAGCGATAAGAACTAAAATTCGTTTTCTATTGTTAAAGATAGTATTTTCACGAGGAGAATAGTAATGAAATTTAGTAAGAAGTGGGGAATGTCTTTGCTTTCCGTAAGCATTTGCCTTTCTATGGCTCTCACCGGTATTTGCCGGCCAGTGGATATTTGATGGACCAAAGGATCATATGGTGGTAATAAAGAGAAGACGGAGACTTATCCTAAGAGGAGCGGGAAAGAAATTGATGGAGATTGCATCATTTTGATAAAATGGCTATCTGGATGGTGGTGGCTGGTTGAACTCTCCCTTTCTGTTCAGCGTGCAAGTGGGAGAAAAAGTGTAGAAGAAGACTAGAGCGTTGGTATTTTCGAACAGCGGAAAAATGTTGAAGAATCACTACATCGGAGGCTACAGATGGAAAATGGTCTTTTGCATTTTGATCGTCTTAGTAAGATGGTCAGCTATGAAAGATATCATGGCAGAAGTACCTAAATTACAGATTACAAAAAGGAATGTGAATTCGAAAACATATCCTTCAAGAGGAGAAAGAATTTACTGTGCCGTATCCAAGGATAACTACAATAAGAATATGTTCTAATCCAAGAGGGGATGTGTCAGGCTTTTAGCTAATAATTTAGAAACCGGTGGTATGGAATTGGTAGTGGACGATCAGGATGTGGCCTACTTTTCTTTGAAATCATATTATCATTTGTCAGAATAAACTGTACAGTAGATGAAATTCAAAAATCAAGACTAACTTCCATAAAACACGAATGCAAAAATAATGAGGAGCAAAAGGAAAAGCCCTTTTTGTCTTTATACGGGAAAATCAATCGCGAAAGCGTGATTCTTTCCTTATAAATCCTGAGACGAAGCCGATAAAGTAGGTACAAATTGCGTAAATGAGATCCGCAGGATTGAGAGCGATACTCATCAAGAATGAAACCAGTACAGCAGGGAAAGAGATATAAGAATACTGACAAACAGAAGAGGGAGTTTTTATGAAAATAAACTTAAAATTGAGTCTTTTATGGTCTAGCCTCTTCACCCTAAGTGTGAAAAAGCTTGAGCACCGATAATGGAGAAGCATTTATCCTAAGATTTCCTTGTATTTTAGGTCTGACATTCTATATGCGGACTTTTTGAAGGCTTGCAGTAGCCTTTCATAAAAGAGACAAATCAGAAATATTTCAGAGGAATTTTTGTCCTCACTGGCACGTTTCCTTGTACTTGGAGTACTATATCTTTTATTTACCTCGAGATTTTTGACAGAGGAATTCTTAACATTGTTATCGATGCACTGCCTATGGTATTACTGCTGTGCATGGCATGGGGACATTGAAAACAAGCTTTTTATAGTCCTGCAAAATATTTATAGAAATAAGAAAGAGTATCTATACGCTATGGAATAACAGCTTATTCACTTAACAGAAGAAAGTGACAGGAAAAAAGGAGACAGTCTTTCCTGCTTTTCTATTCTTAGTATCGTATTTTCTCTTGTACTCTTATACTTCTTAATGGAGAATAATTTTGCTTTATGGCTTGCATCCTTTTTCCGCTGTCCTATCTGTTTGTTTTCCCCAATGGATGAGAGATAAAAATCAATTGGAAACAGGGACTGGCTTTTGCCTGTCTTGCTCCCTAGCTGTTTAAGTGTATTTTTATCTCTATCAAATGCAGGAAAGATCAAATTTCTCTATCCTTTTTTTCTGAAGTTTCTGATTGAACAAGTTTTAGGGAATCATTGAAGCCATAGTAGTTCTTGTTCTATTACACGAAACTCTCTCTACAAAAGGGAAGATAGTTTAATCAATGAACAGATTGCTACAAAAAGTCTTTAGGATAAAGTATTCAAAATAAAGAGTTCGGTATAAAGTAAATAGTATCTAGTAAAGAAGAGTCTAATCCTAACCTCCAGTCATAAAAGAGTTTGGTAATAGTTAAATATAGTAGATAGCATTTACGCAATATAGGTCTGAAAGAGAGTAATCTGAGCCAATCGATACTTATCGAAAAGCGAAAGAATCAAGATAAGTGAAGGACTATAATAATCCATAAGTTTCAGTGACTGATGCGCATATCCCTGTGAAGGGGCAATCTCAGCCCGTCGGTACTGCGAAAAACACAGTAACTGTGTTTTTCGCTTAGTATCCTGCTACGAGGCGAGGTTAGCGGAAGCATGCCCCACTTACAGGATATGCTACATCAAAGCGTATCTTATATAATTGTCCTTCACTTCGTACGCTGAAGGGCGAAGTTGCAGTGCTCCACTTTCAGACCTATACTGGTAAATGCTTTTTATATTCTTTTTTACAGCCCTTTATGCAATACTCCTGCAAGTTCTTATAAAAATTGCGATAATAACCCGTCAGCTAACAAATTTTATTTTATAAGGATGGAACTATGCAGGAAAATAGAACTTACTATAAAAGAAAATCATACTGGCGTTGTTTATTATTACCGTGATTTTCAGACTTCAAACTCTTTATACCTATTACAGTGCCAAGATTTCCGACCCATTACAGCTTCTTTCCGCGGTTTTATACGGCACAATCAAGCTGTTCTTATTCATTTCTCCCATTTCTGCGGAGGAAAAATCCAGCATTTTTATGAGTTTGCCAAGTGGATGGCGCCGATTCTTACTTCCGCCTTCATCTTTGCCCAGATTTCCAACATTTTTACTTCATGTGAAAAAAATATGCTTCGAACAGAACCAGCATGCATCATGTACTGGTTTTTGAAAACACGGAGATGGGGAGACGCTGATAGCAATCTGATGAAGGAAAGTACGCCCTATAAGATTTCTTTGATTACCAAGAATTTTTGGATGACCGTTTGAAAAAAATAAATATGAGAAGAAGGGATTGCCACCTATCAGATTGATTTTTGAGCATTGTGATGAAAATGAAGTCAGGGAGCTGTTTTTCGTCTTTGCGTATCCATCATGCCAAGTATATCTTTTTCTGTTCGGACAATGATTTGGAAAACTATGCCCTCTATGCCAATGTGATTAAACGCATTAAACCGAAAAGACCTATTACTTGCTATGCGAACTGTAGTTCCAATACGGTGGTGGGCTATATGGAAGAGCTGCTTTCCGAGGAAAGAAAGGGGGAAGAGCTTCTCAAGAAGATAGACACGGTGCACTTTTAATCAAAAGGATTTGACCGTACGGATGCTTTTGGCTGAGCCTGCTGTGAAGCATAGCATTTTAAAAAGTCTGGAGGGATTTCAGAGGATAGCCATATAGCGGATTCCATAGAAGACAGTCATCATACAGTGGATTCCATAGAGAACAGCATCAAGCCTCTCCATGTATTGCTTTTTTCCGTAAATGATCTGACCCTTCCGTTATTTAAGCAGTTGGCTAACGATGCCACCACTTCCTTTAACGAGAAATCGAAAATCAGCATTTTAGAGGAAAATGCTTCCCAAAGAATGCAGGAGCTTTTGGATTTAAACGCTCCGGAAAAGGAAGGATTACTAAGAGCGCTGGAGATAGAATGTATAGACTTAGGCCATGAGCAAAGGAATTTACAAAATTATCTTAAGGGGCTGGGAAAGGAAGAAAGTCAGGTCTTATTTTCCTGATGCAGGAGGATGTGGTGAAAGAGCCTAAAAGGCGCTTAAAGCTGATGAATCGGTACTTTGGGCAGGTTCCAAAGTTCTTCGGAATATTTCCAATGTGGTTGACCATGTGCTTCCCAAAACCAAGGAGCAGATCAAGGTTTTGGAGACCTTTCGGAGATTATGACCGGAGAGATATTGATTCAGGGAAAGCTCTGGATAATCAGGGCTAAAGCAGTTTAATGAGGCTTATAATAAAGGCCTCAGGGAGCAGCCGGCATGGGAGAGGGTACAGCTTGGAATGAATTGTCTTATGTAAGAAGAACTCCTCCAGACAGTCTGCCACTCACGCGGGTATCAAGAGGAGATTATTCGTGAGAGTACTTTTCCGGAAAAATCGGAAGAGAGATTTCCGCCTATTTATCGGAAAAGCTGGAGGAGTTTAAAAAGCTTCAGGAAGTCCAAAAAGCTTTAGGGAGAAAATGGAAAGAAGAGTTTCAACAAAATTTTAGACACTGCCTTTCAGAGAATCCCTTACTGGATTTTCTTTCCAGACTGGAGCATAAGAGGTGGTGTAACAGCTACTATGCCATGAACTTCCGTTATGGAGAGAAGAAGGATGAAAATCTAAGACTCATCCTGCTTAATCGAGGATTGGGGAGAGTTATCAGGAGAAGTTTGACATTTGTCACCCGGAATATGATTTGCTCTCTGTCTTTAGCCTCTTCCGAGAAGAATAAGAAGGACGGACCTGCTACGGGATGAAAAGCAATAGAGAGCTGTGAAAAGCAGATAGAATACGAAAATAGAACAGAAAATAGGAAAAGCTAAAGAGCTTAGAATCACTAAATAAACATGAAAAGAGGGGTAAGAATGGGAAAAGAATTGGAACAAAATGCTCCAATCGTTGAGGAAGAAAAAGCTGCAAAACTACAGAAAAGATGATGATGCAGAGGAAAATGGAAGGCGGCGAAGGGTTTAAGGAAAAGGAATATAAGTTTGATGCCTTTTATCAGTTATCGTCATGTGGAGCCGGATCAGAGTATTGCGAAGCAGCTGCATCAGATGATTGAAAGCTTTTAAGCCTCCAAAGGAATTTTATAAGGACAGTGAAAAACCACCTTCCGTGTCTTCCGAGATAGAGAGGAGCTGGCGGCAAGAGACCTAAGTAGCTCCATTGAAGAAGCCCTGGCGAAAGCCGTTATCTGATTGTGCTTTTGCTCAAAAGAACGCCCCTCTCCGAGTGGTGTGAGAAGGAAATCCGTACTTTTAGACAGCTTCATGGAGATGAGCGTATTATTCCGGTGTTGATTGAAGGGAGAGCCGGATGAAAGCCTTTCCTGCACCCTTAAAGCAGTTAAAGCGAGGGGCGGATCAGAGCCTTGCGGATGTACTGGCGGCGGATATCCGTCCGGATGAAGTCTTTGCGAAAAGGATTTTCCGGGCTATGAGGAAGTTCAGAAAGAAGGACAGTGCCAAGCTGCAAAGCCTGACAAAGCAAGCCCTTCATTTACTGAAAACCGAAAAGTATCGTATTATGGCTAGCCATCTTAGGTTGTCACCTTTGGAGACCTTAAACAAAGGGATAAGGAGAGAAAGAATCGAGCTTATTCTGACCATTTCCTCTTTGTCCGGAGCGATATTCCTGCTTTTTCGGTATTTTTATGTTTAATGCCTACCAAAAAGGCGGAGCAGGTCAGGCAGGAGGCGGTGCAGTCCAATGCCGGTATCTGATGAAAAAGCTCCCAGGATATGGCCAAGGAAGGGGATTACTTAAAGCCGCTTTAGTGGCGGAGGAGCGATGAAGCCTATCGGGAAGGGCATGAAAAGCGTATCAGCAGCTTCAATCCGAGAAGATGAGCATTTTCAATGACGTGATTTATCACAGCGGTGCTTCTACCTTGACTTCCATTTCTACGAAAAACAAGTTGACCTTTATGGCTCTCAGCAGTGATGAAAAGCTGGTGGTCCTTCGGTTTTGGGAAATGATGAAACTGCCATTGCCAAGGTGGAAAAATGGAGAAATTATCAAGAGATTACCGGGGACATAGCCAACAGGTAAAAGCTTTTAACATTTTCCAAGGATGATAAGCTTTTGGTTTCTTCGCTTTTGATAACAGCTTCATTGTCTATGATGTGGAGACCGGAGAGAGAAAGGCTAAGATAGAGATTCCGGGAGTTCCTATGCTGGGGAGCGTTTTTCCGAGGATAATTCACAGTTTTTCTATGTAAGCTTTACCAATACTTCTGCGGACTTTTACGTTTTTGATGCCAATACCTGGCAGCAGCTTAGTACATTTTCTATTCAGGAAACGGTCAAAAGTATGCGGATATTAAGAGTGATGGTTCAGAGGTGCTTATCACTTTTAGGCAACAATGATGAAAATCAGCTGACAAGGAGAAGCCTTAAGGATGGCAGTGTTATTTCTACTATTGATCGGATAGGGAAGAACTTCTTTCGATGGATCAATTTTATGCTTCCTTACAAATCCGCCTTTTATTCCAATGACGGGAAGTCTATTATTTTGTTAACGGATGACGAGCTTCAAAAGATTTCTTTAGAGGATCATCAAGTTCTCTTCAGTGAGAAGATCAGCACTGCAACTACCTTGAATAAGCCCTTAGTGGAAAGTGAGAATGGGGAAAAAATTGCTATAAACAGCTATGGCAAGATTCTGATTCTCAATGGAGAAAGCGGAGATACCGTAGATGAAGTATCTTTTGGTGACTTGGATTTAAAAGTATTTTACTTATAATGCGGCAGAAAACATGGTTTGCAGGCTTTGGAGAAGCAGGGATTTACTCCATTTGGAAGGATAAGGTGATTACGGATGACAGGCTGTATCTGGGGGGGATAGCACCTTCTGAAATCTACTTCTTAAAGGATGGCAGCAAGATTTTGACCAATTCCCATGAAGGCCAAAGCATTAAGATTATTGATACCAAGTCCAGAATTTCCTCGGAGCCGGTGCAGGGCAGAATTGTGCATCCTCAATGATTCCTCCAAGTTGCTTCTCTTTAACAGGGACGGATTTTCCTGCTCTCCACGGATAACGGGAAGACAGGAAAACCATCACCAATGAGAACACGGTGATTTACGGCTTGATGACCAGTACAAAACAAAACGTCCTGTCCAACGACGGAAAATACTATGCCTATGTCGGGGCAAATGGATAGCGAAATCCCGGACTGGTGCTTTACAATGTGGAAAGTCAGGGAATCCAAAACAGTGAAATTCCTTCTGCCTATCCGGCTCTACGCTTTTCCGATGATGGAAAGAAAATCTATTTGCAGGATAAGAAGGAAGGCTTAAAGATCTATAGCGTTGAGGATTTAAGCTTGCTGGATACTATCCCGGAAGTACGGATTCTTCCTTGAATATCTTGGTTTCCGAAGACGATAAGATACTTCTTGTCAACCGTTTTTCAGGGAACTGCTTCTCTGTATGATTTGGAAACTAAGCAGCATTTAGAGGATATTCCCGGGGAGGTGCTGAACCTTAGGCATCAGGATGACGAAAATTCTCTAAAGGGCATACAGAACAATACAGCCTTTACTTGGAGCAGTAAGACCGGTCTTAAGAGTCTGGACATGGATGAAGCGCTCACCCAGACGCCGGTAAGCTTTGATGATGTAAATCTGTATAATGAAAAGGAAAATCTGCTTCTTTTAATTCGAAATAACGATACGGAGCGAAAGGCCTATGTGGTGGATTTTGCCACGGGACACCTGATGATGAGCTTCACCCCTTCTGTAAAGCGCTATCTTGTCAATGGGCATATCTCGCCGGAGGGAAATGTGATTATGGTGGATCAGAGCTTTAATACCATTACCGCAACGGACAACTCCGGAGTTCAGGATTATATGACGGCGGCAGTGTACAACATCCTTAGTGATGAGGAGGTTTCTGCAGAGGTGGATAAGATTCTTGCAGGAAGAACATTGACACAGGATGAGAAGGTACAGATCGGTATCAGTACGGAATAATCGACTTTTGGGAACGAGGGTATTACTTTGCTACAAAGCCATTTGATAGGCTGAATTATACTGTACTCATAACAGTGGACAGGGAAGGTTTGAGTCCCCGGAATAATAGACAGATGGGGAGTTATAAAAAGTATTTTTAAAAGTAAAATAAATAAGGAGCTGTAAAAATCATAGCTTTTCACCGAGGGGCAATAAAAAGCTTTTGATTTCTACAGCTCCTTGTTTATTCGTTGAATATCAGCTAAAAATAGAATAGAAGTAAAAAAATAGCCGAAAAATATATCGAAAAAGACATCAAGAAAGATATCAAGATAAAAATATCAAGATAATATTTTTATATGAAAAACTATCGCTGTCGTGGAATAGGGAGGAGAGTATGTCTTATATCACAAGAAGTTTGGAAAAAGTCGTTCTACAAGTCACCAAGGAGTATCCGGTTGTTTTAATATCCGGTCCCAGACAGGTGGGGAAAAGACTACCATGCTAAAAAAAGTTAATGGAATGCACAGATAGAAACTATGTGTCTTTAGATGACTTACAGGAAAGAGCACTGGCTAAGAATGATCCGAGATGTTTTTTTGCAGTTATAAACCGCCCATTCTTATCGATGAAGTGCAATATGCTCCTGAATTATTCAGTATGATTAAGCTGATTGTGGATAAAAAGAGCACAGAAAGGGGGATTTTTGGCTCACAGGCTCACAAATTTTTGATTTAATGAAGGGAGTACAGGAGTCCTTGGCGGGAAGAGTTGCAGTGCTATCTCTTTCTTCATTTATCTCAGACGGAGATCTATGGGAGATGAAGACAGTCCTTTTCAGCTGGATTTAAAGCATTTAACGGAGCGAAAAGGAAAGGCAGAACTAGCGCAGATTTGCAAGAGATTTTCGTCAGAATATTTCAAGGGCTCAATGCCGGCTATTGAGTAAGAGATAAGCAACAACAGCATTTTTTTATGGTAGCTATCTAAGTACCTATATCGAAAGAGACGTACGAAACCTTTCCGATGCTATTGATTCCCTAAAAGTTTTTACGTTTTCTAACCGCTGTAGCTGCCAGATGCAGTCAAATGTTGAATGTCAACGAAAATAGCTAAAGATGCGGATATTAATCTAAAAGCAGGCAAAAAGACTGGATGGGGATTTTGAAACCTTGGGAATCATATTTTATCTCCATCCATACTCCAATAATATGCTAAAGCGACTTGTGAAAAACGCCTAAATACTATTTTTTTATGATACAGGCTTAGTTGCTTATCTCACAAAAATGGAGTAGTCCGGAAACCTTGGAAAAACGAGTGCCATGAACGGGGTAATTTTGGAAAAATTATGTGGTATCTGAAATTAGAAAAAGTTATCTGAATAGTGGAAAAAGAGCCCTTTATGTATTATTACAGGGATAAGGACATCAGGAAATAGATATTGTATTGGAGCATGATGGAGAACTGAATCTATAGAAATCAAAAAGTCCACAAAATCCTGCTCCTGAAATCCTGAGAAACTTCTCTGTTTTGGAAAAAACCGGATTGAAAAAGAGGAAAAAGCTGCAGTTATCTGTATGAAAAATGGAACTGTCAGCCTTTGATCAGGAAAACTATATTGTTCCTGTATGGCTACTATAAATGCAAGAAAACCTCATTTTCAATCCCGAACAAAAGTGCTTTGCGGATTACAACTAATACCCGAATAATACGACCCAGTAATCGTTTCCTTTTTCGTCCATATAATAGCCGGCACCAAAGTGCTGAATTTCTCCCTTACTCATGATGTGATTATGTCCGGCGCTGGATATCCAGGCATTTACGGTTCTTTCAGGAGTCTCGTTGTTGTGCGCAAGAATTTCTCCATACACATCCGCTTCATCCAAAACGGAGCCCCCCTGGGGCCTTGTATGGGAAAAGCTGACAGCGCATTCTTTGGCTCTGATATCTGCAATAGAACTTAAGCGTTCACTTTCCGCTAAGGCGTTTAAGTTTTGACCGGCTCTGAATTGGTTGATTCTATCCAGTGTTTCCTGCTTGTAGGATGAACCATCCTGTCCTGATGTGGTATCGGTCTCCTCCGTAGTATTATCTTCCTGCGTTTCCCTTGTTTGCACAACGGAATCTGCAGTCCAAGCACCATTCTCATCTACGGTGTAGCCATCAGGGAGTGGTGGTGTCGGTATACATCCAACCATCGGCATCAAAATAATAGCACTCGGCAACACCGTCATTGTCGGTATCAATCCATTGCCAGGTGGAACGTAAATAATTTTCATTTCCTAAATCGTACCACCAGGCATCCCTGGAGGTCCTTAGTAAAAGCCTACGGAAAAAGAGGGGAGTGCGGAAAGCAAGAAGGCAACAGAAATGGTAAGCAGAAATTTCGCCATGAATTTGTGCTTAGAATTGTTTGGAGTCTGAAAGGATTTTCTGAGACTGCTTCTGTTTCTGAAATCTGATTTGTAAGGTATATAGTTTGATCTATTTCGACGGAGGAATTCTCCGAAATTGTATTTTTAAACTGGGAAAAATTTTTGTTTTGACATCCTATCATTGGCATATGGACTCCTTTCCGTGTATGCATATTAATGCATGAATAAAGGCAAATCAATAGGCTTTCGCAGATGTCAAAAAACCGTAAAATAAAAGTGAAAATCTATGAAGACAAACCTAATATTTTGGTAAGGATAAAGTATTTTTGATTACAATATTTAGTCACATTTCTTAATTTTTTTGAACTAAAATAAATCTTAAGAATAGTGATAATAATGAATACTTTAAGGGAATGTTTTTATAGAAATTAGAGTAAACTGCGAAAAAGAATACTCTTGTCAGAAAATGCTCCTTAAGTAGAATAAAGCGAAAAAGCGAAAAGCGAAAAGCGAAAAGCGAAAAGCGAAAAGCAAAAAGCGAAAAGTAGGTAATGCCATGAGTATGAAAGGAAAAATAATGGAAGAGCGTATTGGAATCCTGGTTTTGGAGCGGTGTTTGTGGACATTAAGGGCTATCCTTTTTCTTTGTATCGTCCGGATGGGAGAAATGCCGGAAAGGTTGTGAAGGTTCATGGCGGTGTGAGCCGAAACATTGATGGAGGATATTGCAAATGTGAAAGCTTCGCCCACCTTTATTTCCGTTGTGGATCAGGATGCTATCGGAGAAGAGGTTATTCAGAAATTAAAAGCGGCATAAGGTAAATACCAATTATATTCAGCGCATTGAAGGGGCTTAGGAACCTGGCTGGCAATCTTTGATACGGAAGGAGAGCTTATGGGCTCTATTTCCCAAAGACCGGACCTTTCCAAGCTGGAAGAGGTACTTGTAGAGCACGGAGACACACTTTTCTCCCGTTGTGATAGTGTGATTGTGGAAATCGATATGGATTCCAAGCTCTTAAAAGCTGATATTCCAGCTGGCAGAAAGTACAAGAAGAAGGTGTATGCCGCTGTTTCCAACATGTCCATCGCCTTGGAAAGAAGAGACCTCTTAAAGACCACTGCCTGTATTGTTTGTAACCAGCAGGAGGCAGGGATGCTCTTTTCCGAGGATTTTGAGGATATGAATCTGGAGGAGATGGCAAGCTCTCTTTCCTCCTATGTGGTTAAGGCCCAGTTTCCCCCAGATGATTATGACTTTAGGAGCCAGGGAGCTATTTATGCGGAGCAAAATGGGCATTTCGGGCATTGTAAGGCGAAGAAAGTCCACGTGATCGATACCGCAGGGGCAGGAGACGCCTTTTTTGCCGGAGTGGCCATGGGTCTTACTTATGGCAAGAATCTGATGGAAGCCTGTGAAATCGGTACCAAATTGGCGGCTTCCGTCCTTGGTACTTCGGAAAATGTAAATCCCCGCTTTCTTCCGGAAGAATTGGGGCTTAAAAGCTTGGAAGATTAAGAGGAGAGTTTCAAAATGATTTCCATCATTGTTGCTGTGGCAAAAGACGGTGCAATCGGAAAAGAGGGGAAGATGCCTTGGCGGATCCCAGGAGAGCAACAGCAGTTTAAGGAGCTGACCACCGGACATGTAGTGATTATGGGGAGAAGGTCCTATATGAAATCAGGTATCCTCTCCTAACAGAAAAAATATTGTTGTGTCTAAGACAAAGTTTTTCCGGGGAGAACTTAATTACCGCAAAATCTTTAGAAGAGGCTCTAAGTTTAGCCGGAGAGGAAGAGATTTTTATTGCAGGAGGGGCTGAATTGTTTCCGAAAGCCCTGCCTCTTGCAGATAGAATCTATATAACCTATGTAGATCTGGAAGTTCCGGATGCGGATCGATTTTTCCAGATTTTCGGAAGAAAAAGTATATGATTGTGGAATTGGAAAAGCTGGGGGAGAAATTCCTTATCATAGGTTTCTGTATACGAAGATATAAAGCCAAAATAAAAAGTGAAGAGTAAGAGGGATTAAGAATGCTGGCAAGAAGAGTAAGGAAAAAATTATCGGAGGGTTCTCCTATTCGAAGAGCTTTTGAAGAAGGAAAAGACAGGCGAAAGTTTACGGTCGAGAAAAATGTATTTGATTTAAGCATACGAAATCCGGGGCGGAGACACCGAAGAGCATTCAGGGAAAGCCATGCTTAGCATTTCGGATGAAAATCCCCATTTACTGCATAGCTATGAGTGATGCCGGCTTTTTAGATGTTCAGGAAAAGCCATTGCAAAGGATCTGGAAAAAGGGTGCAAAGCGGAGAATTTCTTCTGAAGAAAGAGCGGGAAACTAAGGAAAAGAAAGACAGTTTCATTTTTCTTCGGAGAACATTTGATGAGTCATGGGGCGGCAGGAGCTATGAATGTTTTGCTCTATGCCATACTGGATCCGGGAGACGAGGTTATTGTTTTTAAGCCTTATTTTTCCAGGGTACAGGAGTTTTATTGAGAATTATTACGGTAAAATGGTGGAAGTGGATTGCCATGAGGAAGATTTTCAGATTGATTTTGAAGATTTAGAGAAAAAATCAATGAAACCAAGCTATTATGTAAACTCTCCCAATAATCCCTCAGGGTGCATTTATAGTCTGTCCTCCATTCAAAGGCTGGCAGAGACCTTGAAGAAAAAGAACAGAATTCGGACATAACATACTGCTTTTATCAGACGAACCATATCAGGGATATGTGTTTTGATAAAGAAAAAGCTTCCCTTATCCTTCTTTTTATCAAAAATACTGTAATTGCTTATTCCTACAGTAAGTCCTTATCTATTCCGGGAGAACGAGATCGGTTATCTTTTGATTCCCGATTCCGTGGAAGAGTGGAAAAGAACTTATACAAGGAGCCAGAAATGCTACAGGATCTCTAGGGGTATGTAAATGCCAATGCATTTTTCAAAAAAGTGGTAAAGGGTGCTTAAAGGAAAAAGGCTCCTGTAGAATTTTATGAAAAATCGAGAAATTCTCTACCAAAGTCTGCTAAGATTCAGTTTTTCCGTTGTAGAGCCTAAGAGAGCCTTCTACATTTTTCTAAAAGTTCCTAAAAGATCGGAAGAAACTTTCCTAAAGTTGGAAGAATGTAGGGAAATATCCAAAACAGAAAATGATAAAACCGGACTGTATGATGAAATAGAATTTTTAGAAAGAGGAAAAGGCGCAACATATCATGATGGTGGGAGGAGCAGCCTTTGGTATGCCGGGATATGTACAATTTTCTTTTTGCGGAAGAAGAGACGATAGAGAATTCTCTTTCGGCTTTTTCGAGCTTAGCGCAAAAGCTACGGTTTGGTATAATTAGCTAAAAGCTAATAAGTTTTCGATATTCAGGGCGCTTTATCCGCCTCTGAAATGACTTCGTAAATGCTGTCACAGTCCTTATCCATCCCTCTTCCTTCCATGTATCGGCATAAAAACGGATGCAGGTACCGCAGGACGAGGAGGCTTCTGGGAACCGGTTCCAGACTGTAACGGATGCCTGCCGCATCCAGCTTTTTCCACTCATCATGGCGGAAAAAAATGGGTGTGAAAAGCTTGCAATATATTCTTTCATAAAAATCTCCCTAGAAATGGGCTCGATTTCTCTATCGATTTGTGATATGGGAAGATTAGAGCCATTTATTATCTAAACGAGCATCGCTTACAAAGCGTGTGGTATTTCGTGCTAAGTAGAGGTGTAGGCGAGGCGGGCATTTTATTTTTCAGAAGAATCTTAAAATCCTCTCCTGCTTTTCGTAGGAAACCTTATAGCCTTTTCCTTCTCCGAAACGGGTGATATTTTTCACACAAACCATGCTGTCTACCAGGATTTCGCAATCCGCTCCGGGGTTTTTCTCAATACTTTCCTTTGCCATTACTACGGGTACAGGGCAGGAATATCCTCTTGCGTCTACCATAATCTACCTCCTTCTAAAATCTTCTGATGAACATCTTCTTTTATCGAAACTAGCGAAAAAGTTCCGACAGTTCCGTCATTTATAAAAATAGTATTTTGAATCATTTTGTTGCTTAAGCCGCTGCCTGTCCCGGGTTTTTCTGGGAAGATTCAAAACAGAAACAATCAACAGGATAAAGAAGCAGGCAATCACTGCCACCTTTCCGTAGCTGGAAAGACCGCCCTAATACAAATTCCTTGGCATCATTTAAGGAATCAGGATTTCCGGCGAGCTTGAAGTTATGAAACAAGACCTGCACCTACAATCATTCCCAGAACGGTTACCATGGAATCTCCGTTTCCTTCTGCGGAAAGTACCAGCTGTCTAAAGGGACATCCTCCCAGAATTACGAAGCCCAGCCAGCAAAAATCATGCCTAGCAGGTTCCATAAATGATTGCTGTGGGAAATGGGCTGAAGAGGGAATCCGGGCTTAAAAGCTTCCTAAAAGCCAGGTTTCCAATCAAAACAGTAAGTAAAATTACAATAAAGCCGGATAAAAAGACGGGTATCTCTGAAGAGGATAAAATCACGGATTCCTCCAACGGTACAAAGTCTTGCCTTCTGCGCTAAAGCGCCTACGATAAGCGCCACTACAAAGGATGCCAGAATAGGGCATGCTTTGCGCTCGATCCCTCTGTACTTAAGAAAAAGATGGCGGGAACAGTGATAAAGAGTAGGAATAAAAACGGCAAAAAGTAGGGAAGCACAATTCCCTCTGCCGGAGCAACAGGATGAGGCACGATTTAAAAGAAAAGCCCTTCTGCAGAAAGAATCACCGATGAGAATACCGATAATAAAAGCCTAGCAGTCCCACAATGGCGTTAAAGTCTCCGCCACTAAGACGAGATCACCATTCTTGAGGGGCAGCCTAAGAAAAGCCAGAGCACCGATGACCACTACAATTCCCAAGAGAAATCTGGTGGCGGGGGAGGAGCCTGCCTTTGGCTTCCATTCCTTCTGAAGGAAAAGAAAGTGCAAAAAGCTCCCAATACGATTCCGATAATTTCCGGACGTACATACTGTACCTTGGCGGTACTGATGCAGACCGATTGCTCCTGCTAAATCTCGAAGAAAGCAGGCAATACAGAATCCCATGTTGGCAGGATTTCCCAGTTTTGTAAGAATCAATGCAGCAAGTATAGCCAAAGCCAGTACAGTGGGATACCGGCATCTGTCCATTTGCTTTTCATGTTTTTCTCCTTTTGTAAATGTGTTGAGTAAATGTGTTTTGTAAAAATGCATCTCCTTGGGAGATTAGGAAAGAATTTCCTGAATAGCCAGCAGGGTTTGGTCGATTTCTTCCATCCTGTTAAAGAAGCCGAAAGAAAAAAACGTACAGTTCCGCTTTCTTCCGATGCCAAAAACATTGGTGCGCCATGGGAGCACAGTGCAGACCCTGACGAGTCATTATGCCGTATTGGGGAAGCCAGCCTGCTACAGACTAAAGCATTGTCCGTATCGCAGAAATCAATGCTGACCACACCGCTGTTTTCTCGTCCCTCCTTTCCCGGTATTCGTAGTTTTTCTTTCCTTGTATTTCATAGAGACCTTCTAAAAATCTCTGATGAAGCTTGCTTGTATGTGCCTGAATTGTTTCCACCGATCTCTTCAATAAACTGCAAGGCTTTTTCCAAACCGTAGATCCCCGGAATGTTGGGGTGCCCGGCTCAATTTATCCGGCATGAAGTTCGGCATCCTAAGGCTTTCCGACACACTGCCGGTTCCTCCGTAAAGATAAGGGAGGAAGTTTTGGTAAAATCCTCTCGGAGGAGGGTCAGCCCCTATACCTTGAGGGACTACAATAAGCCCTTATGTCCCAGGGAGAATCAGGGCGGACAGATTCATTTTTCAAAGTCAATGGGGATATGTCCCCCGCTTTGGGAAAGCATCCAAAATAAAGTCGATGCCTTTTTCTTTTGCAAAATCTTCCCTATAGCCTTCACAGGAAAAACCTCTCCGCTTACATTGGAGCGTGAAGCATAATCAATGCCTTGGTGTCCGGTCGAATCAGCTTTTTCTAAAAGGACTGAAATCTCCGTCTAATCCCAAATCATAGGGAAAACTGCTGAGGATATGGGATTTTCCTCTCTTTGTAAAAAGAATCTCCAAGGGTCTTCGCACGGCGTTGTGCTCCAAGGGGCTGATGATGACGTGTCCCCTTCTTGGAATAAGGGCATAATCAGCGTATTTAAAAGCAATAGTGGCTCCCGGGGTAATGATGACATGGCTTGGATCTTGAAGGTGAAGAGCTTACAGGCTCTTTCTCGAAGACTTATGCTATGTTTCCCACATCCATAGCTTTTCCGTAGCTTCCCCGATTCATGTTGACACCGATATTTTTCTATATAGTCTGCTATAGCCATGCTGACACCCGGTGCTTTCGGGTAAGAGGTGGCTCCCTGATCTAAAATAAATTTCTTTCATGCTGTCTCCTGTTGCTGTTTACTCTATTTTTTTCTGCTTGACCTTAAGAATGGCAGAGCAAAAGTTATTTATCTTATATTTTTAGAAAAACTCACCGAAAAATATAGTGGTGTTGTTATTTGGGAAGCAAATAAATTGATAAATTGATATAAAAATATCTATTAATAATTAAAATAATCATGGTAAATAATACCAATAATTATGAAAATAGTATAGTGTAATTATTAAGAATAAATAGCTGAATAAATAGCCGGTAAGAAGAGGACATGATTTTTTTGTTAGATAGGTAGAATAAAAATTGGTCTCCGGTCTGATGTCAAGACATTGTCTCTATCTTGACGAAGGAGAGTTGTATTTTTAGAATAATCAGGGAAGAAACAGTGGAAAAAGGAGCGCTAAATGAACATTCAAATTTTTGGAAACAAAAAAAGTCAGGATACTAAGAAGGCGGAACGCTATTTTAAGGAAAAGAGGATTAAGTTTCAGGCGGTAGACATGAAAGAAAAGGGAATCAGCAAGGAGAGTACAATCCGTTCTTTCAGCAGTAGGAGACTTGGAGGCGATGCTGGATGAAAAAACCAAGGATCAGGAAGCGTATCAGCTGATTCGTTATCTTCTGAAAAGAAGAAAAAAGTTTCTAAAGGTTTTGGAGAACCCCATGGTCTTAAAAGCAACCCATTGTAAGAAATGGTAAGCAGGCTACCATAGGGTATTGCCCGGAGATTTGGAAGACTTGGGACTAGGTGATTTTTGGAAGACATAGGACATGGGACTGGATGGATTTTGAAAGACTTGGGGTCAGGGATATGTCTTCTTGCATAAGTAGAGACTTCCCACTACAATTGAGAGGAATTCTTATTCTTAACGAGTATCGCACGCGTAGTATGCGATATCTCGTTTAACAGATATCGTATGGAAAGTCTGCGATATTTTTGTCTTGTGGTAAGGAAAAGGAGGAAGGAATGAGCGAATTAAAAAACACCGTTTCGTTATGATTATGTGGGAAGCTTTTTGAGACCGGAGAAATTAAAGGAGGCAAGAAAGTGACTTTTGATGAGGGAAAGATTGATTATCCGGCATTGAAAAAGTAGAGGATGAATGTATTGCGGAGCTGGTTTGCTAAGCTGAAGGCTTTGGACTATCGCGTGATTACGGATGGAGAGTTCCGTAGAGCTACCTGGCATTTGGATTTCATGTGGGGATTTTCCGGTGTGGGACATGAGAAACCAAAACCGGATTACCCTTCCACGGAGAGGATGCCATGATTGATGATACCTATCTGGTGGGAAAGGTGGACTTGGAGAAGGAGCATCCTTTTGTAGAGCATTTCCGTTTCTTAAAAGCAGTTTGAAGACAGTGTTACTGTGGCTAAGCAGACCATTCCCGCTCCTGCACAGTTTTATGCTCAATTCATTTTCCCCTTAAACCGTGCAAGTACCGCAAAGATTTATAAAAGCGAGGAAGCACTGGCAGATGATATCGTAGCGGGATATGAGAAGTTTATCGATGACTTGTATAAGGCAGGTTGTCGCAACCTTCAGCTGGATGATTGCACCTGGGGAATGTTTGCGGATCCCAGAGGACATCTTTTTCTTGGGAATCGAGAAGGAAGAGCTGAACAAATTACAGGTGATTAGTAAGGATATTAATAACCGGGTAATTAACTATGCTCCTAAGGATATGATTGTCAATACCCACATTTGCCGTGGAAACTTCCATTCCACCTATGCCTGTGAGGGAGCCTATGATGCTGTGGCGGATGTGCTTTTCGGAGAGGAAAATCCTCAGGCTTATTTCTTGGAGTTTGACGATGAGCGCTCCGGAGGTTTCGAGTCTTTGGTTAAGGTAAATGGAGAGAAGAAGGTTGTTTTAGTACTGATTACCACCAAGTCTCCGGTATTGGAGAAGAAAGAGGATGTGATTGCCAGAATTCATGAGGCGGCAAAATACATTCCTTTAGAGAGACTGTATTTAAGTCCACAGTGCGGATTTGCTTCCTGCGAAATCGGAAATAAAGCTTACAGAGGAAGAGCAGTGGGCGAAGATGGAGCTGGTAAAGGAAATCGCCAAGGAAGTTTGGAAGGACGCATAAGCATAGTTTTTTAGGAAAAGCGACAGAGCCGATTAAGGCGCTCTGTCGCTTTTTTTCACCGTATTTTTCTTCCATGTTACTATCGCAGCAAGGGAGAAGGATTCGCATTTTTCTTGCAAAAGTTCCGGTGTTTCGATATACTGTTCATAAATATTGCGAACAATATAATTGAATAAAATTATTAAAGGGCGATACGATAAAAGAGCAAGACAAAGATTGGTACAAAGAGGAATATCAAGAGTAATATCAAGAGTAATATCATGAGTAATACATAGATAGCCTACAAGGGAGTGTAAAGGGTTTAGAGTAGATAAGGAGTTTTTATGAATAGTGTAGTACTTTGGGGGATTTTGATTCCCTTTATCGGAACGAGTTTGGGAGCAGTCTGTGTTTTTATCATGAAACAGGATTTTCATCCCAATGTGCAGAAGGAGCTTAACCGGTTTTGCGGCAGGGAGTCATGGTGGCGGCGTCTATTTGGAGCTTGTTAATTCCCGCCATGGAAGATAGCAGCCATTTGGGAAAAACTAGCTTTTCTTCCATGCCTTTGTGGGATTCTGGCTGGGAACTTTATTCTTATTGGCATTAGATAAAATCATTCCTCATTTGCATCAAAATGCCGAACATGCCGAGGGAATGCCCAGCAGCTTCCAACGTACCACCATGATGTTGCTGGCGGTAACGCTTCATAATATCCCGGAAGGGATGGCGGTGAGGCGTGGTTTTCGCAGGATTTTTAACCGGAGATGTGAAGATTACTGCAGGAGCAGCTTTGGCCTTATCCTGGGAATTGCTTTACAAAAACTTCCCGGAGAAAGCAATTATTTCTCTGCCTCTTCATAGCAAAGGGACAAAGTAAGGGAAAAAGCCTTCTTTAACGGTGTATTATCCGGCGTGGTAGAACCCCTTGGAGCCCTACTGATGATTTTCTTTGCGCCGATTTTTGCGCCCTATATGCCTATCTTCTTGTCCTTCGCGGCTGGAGCCATGCTGTATGTGGTGGTGGAAGAGTTGATTCGGAAATGTCGGAGGGAGAGCACAGCAATATAGGGGTTCTGCTTTTTGCCTTGGGCTTTACGGTAATGATGGCCTTGGATGTGGCTTTGTCCTAGAGTGCTTGAAAAGATTTAAAAGGGATAGGTCGTTTTGTGCAGTTACGCAAGAAGAAAAGTGCTATAAGTGCTTGATTGAGAACAAAGAGGAACTATGCAGTATCAAAAAATATTGTGGAAGGAAAAATTTCTGGATCGTCCGAACCGCTTTATTGCCCATGTGGAAATAGCGGGAAAAGGTGGAAACGAGTACATGTGAAAAATACCGGTCGCTGTAAGGAGCTCTTACTGCCCGGGGTGAAGGTGTATTTGGAGAAAAGCGGAAATCCCAATCGGAAAACTGCTTATGATTTGGTGGCGGTGGAAAAGGCCGGTTTAGGTCTGGTGAACATTGACAGTCAGGCACCGAATCAGGTGGTTTTGGAGTGGCTCAGAGCTTTTTCTTTTGAAAAACTAAAGCCTGAGTACGTTTTTCGTGATTCCAGAGTGGATTTTTATATGGAAAGGGCTATGGAGCTTCCGGAAACCTTTTGGGAATATCGGAAAATAGAAGAGAACATAGAAGAGAACATACAAGAGAACATACAAGTGCAAGGAAATATCCGTAAATATCTCTTAGAAGTAAAGGGTTGTACTTTGGAAAGAAACGGTATCGGTTATTTCCCTGATGCCCCAACGGAACGGGGGGTAAAGCATTTAAGAGAATTGACGAAGGCGGTACAGGAGGGCTATGTGGCTATTTTGGCTTTTGTGATTGCCATGCCCAAGGTTTCCGTGGTATATCCAAATGTGGAGACCCATAAAGGCACTTTGGGAGGCTTTGGAAGAGGCGAAACAAGCCAGGGGTAAAAGTACTATTTCTGCCTTGCACCGTGACAAAGGAAGGTATATGGATTTCTTCATAGCTTTCGGCTTGTTTTTAAAGGATGACTTCTTTATTCGAGAATCGTCAGCATCTTTTTGAGGAAAGGAATTTTATGAAAAATTATTATTTCTCCTGCGAAAAAAATGAAAATATCTGAATTGGATATCCCCCATCAGGGCTATCCTCTTTTTGTGGAATCAGGTACAGAGGAGAATAGTGCATTTTTGGAAGGCGGATTGAATCTGTCGGGGAAGACGGAACAGCTTCTACAATATTTAAAATCTCTTTCTTTCTCGGAGTTAAAGGAGCTTTGGGCTTGTAATGAGGACTTGGCCAGGGAAAATAGTGAACGGATAGAGAAAATGGACCTGAAAAGGAATTGCAGTCCGGCGATTTTGTCTTATGAAGGGATTCAGTATCAGTATATGGCGCCCTCCGTTATGAAGCCTCTCAGCTGCTTACTTGCAAAGTCATCTTCGGATTCTCTCGGGATTTTACGGTGTGGTAAAAGCCCTTGGACGGTGTGGTGCCCTATCGATTGGAAATGCAGGCAAAAGGCAAAAATCGGAGCTTGTAAAAATTTGTATGAATTCTGGGGTGAGGATATCTGGACTGCATTGCTTTTGGAAGAGATAGAAGAGCGTTTGCAAAAAGAGGGAGAAAAGTCCTTGGGAAATAAAAATCCCATGCTGATTCTTAATCTGGCCTCTAAAGAATATGCCAAATGTATAGAGAAAATATCTTCCCAAGGATAGAATCCTGAGGAAAAATCATGTGGAAAAGATGAGCCGAAAGAATTATCTTTCCCAATTCAATACATTAGCTGCAGCTTTTATGAGAAGGCAGGGGAGAAAGCTTGTGCAAAAGGGCGTCTATGCCAAGATGGCAAGAGGAGAAATGGTGCGCTTTTTGGCAGAAAATAAGATAGAAAATGCAGAAGAAATCAGAGGCTTTAAGGGGCTGGATTTTAACTTTGAGGATAAACTTTCCACGGAAGATCAATATATTTTCCTTCGAAAATAAAGAAATAGAAATTGACAGAAATAGAAAAAGCAAAAAGAGAAAAATGGAAAAACAAGCACTTATAAATCAATGGTTACTTGAGCAGGAAATAGCGCATATTAAAGGTTGGGATTTCTCACATATTAGAGGAAGATATAAAGAAGAGGATGATCTCCCTTGGGATTTTGAAAACATTATAAAAATCCTATTTGAATGATACAGATTATTTATTGGACATGGAAACAGGAGGTGGCGAATTTCTTTTTGTCTTTTTATGGCAAACGCTAAATATACTGCTGCGATTGAAGGGTATAGAACCAAACATCAAAAATATGTGAGGACAGACTTCTTCCTTTAGGAATAGATTTTTAAAAGCATGTGACGGAGGAGATATTCTTCCTTTTGAAGATAACTACTTTGACATTATTACTAACAGGCATGGTCAATATAACATAAACGAAATTAAAAGAACTCTTAAAAGCGGAGGAGTATTTCTTACGCAACAAGTCGGTGCAGAAAATGACAGAGAACTTGTAGAACTTTTGATAGGTGATGTTGAAATTCCTTTTCCGGAAGCATATTTAAGTATTGCAAGACAGAAATTTACTGATAACGGATTTTGACATTGTGGAAGCAGATGAAGTCTACAGACCGATAGAGTTTTATGATGTAGGTGCACTGGTTTGGTTTGCCAGAATTATTGATTGGGAATTTCCGGGTTTTGAAGTGGAGAAATATCAGGATAAGCTTTTTAAAGCACAGGAAATTCTTGATAAAGAAGGTGTAGTTAAGGGGAAAATTCATAGATATTATTTTTGCGGCTAAAAAGAAATAATAAATTTATGAAGAGGCTGATTATTCGGATTAGTCTGTGGAACTGAGTTTTATATAATGGAAAGAGTAAAATAAAGTTGGAGATGAAATTTTCTCTGCAAAATTGCTACTGTTAATGTTAATCTTCCATTTTGGATGTATGGGAGAAATCTTATATTTTTAGACGCCTATTATATGCTCGCAGAAACTGTAGAGAAGGGGACTTAGGATCCTATAACGAGCAGACTCATCAACATACATACGGGAGAATACGCAAGCCTTGGCGATTGGTATAATAATGTGAAAGTTAAATAAAACTAAGGAGAAGAATAATGGCTAGAAAAGAGTTACCCTGCCAAAAGACTTTGATGAATTGCTTAAAGTGGGAGATATTGAAGCACTTAAAGCTGTCTATGATAAATGTGAGCTTACCGCCTATGATGGAAAAATTCGGTCTGCGCACTGCACTTCATTACAAGGGTGTACCTGACGAGGCTTGTTATCTGGCTCGTTAAGCAGCGCCTTGATGTAAATATACCTGACTATTATGGCGGCACACCTTTGTACAGTCAGGCAACCTTTGGCATGGATACAGTAAAACTGCTTTATGAGCTGGGAGGAGATATACAAAAGCCAGATAGATATGGAAATACGCCGCTTCATATGGCAGCAGAGTATTTCCGCCCTAATCTGATATACTTTTTGATTGAAAAGGGTTTGCAGATGTCAATGCTAAAAAAATGAAAGAGGCGAAACTCCTTTACTAGCTGCTCTTACAGTGTGCGGAGGGAATAAAGGGGTAGTGCCTATAGCTCAAATAGCAGAAATGTTAATAAAAGGCAGGTGTAGAAATTACGCCTGAGATGGCAGAAAAAGTAGAAATAATCGGTAAGGATTTTGAATTCCATAGGGATGACTTTAGTGAAGCTTCCTGTGAAAAGGTAGATACAGCCCTGTCAAAGCTCTACAATATCTTTGGTGCAAATCCTGTGGCAAAAAGAATAATACATGACGGCGTTTCTCCTATTCTTGTAAAGGGGAGCACTTGGAAGGAGCAGTATAATGAGCTTTGGGATTTACTAATTCCATCGACAGGAGCAGCAAAAAAACGGTGCAGGGAGAGGTTATCACGCTAACAGGCAGGGTGGACGATGAAATGTAGAAACGGTGGAATAAACTGGGATAGGAGTTATAGAAATATGCTAAATTCGCTGCCGGTTCATTTTGCAGAAGGAAATGCGCTGTCAGAGAAGGAGATAGAAGAGAGTAAGGTGCTTATTTCAAAAGATAGATGGAAAAAGGTTTGGCTGAGGATGGTGTAATTACAAGATTATGCGAGCTTGCAGTTAGTTGGGTAATCTTAAACCTAACCCAATTCCGCTAGGCGAAATAAATTATAACAGATAATAATCACAGGGAGATTGCAGATGATTACAATAAAAGACATAGAGATTTTTGAATCTGTTCCCGAGATTGTAAATGATATTATAAACGGAGATACATTGGCTTTAGATAAGCATTTATCAGAGGGCTTTGATATAGAAGAGGATATAAAACTCGGTAAATATACAAGACTTTCCCCCTTAGGCCTTGCCCTGATTATGGAAAACTTTGATTCTGTAAAGTGGCTGGTGGAAAAGGGAGCAAATCTGAATGTAAAAGGTAATCCTTCATTCTTACTTGCAGTAAGGTACTGCGATGAAGAGGTTATCAGGTATCTTGTTGAAGAGGGTGCGAAGATAAATGTTGTAAATGCTGTAAAGTCAGAGGCCTTTAGTCAGGCATTATATGGACATAAATATGAGAATCTTCCTCGTATTATTAAGTTGTAGCTTTTCTTTACCTGTTCTTGGTAATCAGCTACTATTGTTATCTGATGCTGTGGATTGGTCTTTATCTCCTACCGCGCGACGGTTTTTGAGAGGCTCCAACCACAGCCTCTTTGTTACATTGTTGATCAGTTAGATACCGCATGACGGTTTATGTAGAACGAGGATACAATCAGCAAAGAGCCCTGTGGGTCGATAACAGCATCAAACACTTATTACAGGAGGATTTACTAAATGGTTTACGTTGGAATTGATGTTTGCTAAGGATAAGCATGACTGTTGTATCCTTGGCTGAATACCGAAGAACTTTTCCAAGTCTTTTACGATACGGAACAATAGCGATGGCTATGGAGAATTATTCCACAAGATTGAGTCAGTCTCAAAGGACAAATCTCAGATAAAAAATAGGACTAGAGGCTACCGGTCACTATTCCTACAACATTCTGGGATCACTTCTTGACCATGGCTACCACACCTTTGTCATCAATCCGTTACATACAAATCTTTTACAGAAAAGGTCAAAGCCTTAGAAAGACGAAAAACGGATAAAGTCGATGCCCGCTCCATTGCTGAAATGCTTGTGACTGATAAGACACTCAAAGCCCTATACAGATACATCCTACCACAGCGAGCTGAAGTCATTAACTCGTTATCGTTTTTGAGCTTGTCAAAGAACGTGCGAAACTAAAAAACTTCAGTATCTAGGCTTGTAAACATCCTGTTCCCGGAACTGAGTCTCTTGTTCCGACTCTGCACATGAACTCGGTATACCGTCTTCTTCAGGAACTGCCGGGAGCATATTTTATCGCAGGTTCAATCTCACCCACCTAAAAAGCTCTGCTTGCTGATGCTTCAAAAAGGGCACTATGGTCGTGAAAAAGTATCGAAAATCAGAGAGACTGCAAAATCTTCTATCGGATCACTATGCCTGCTAAATCAATGGAACTCAGGCAGACAATCCGCCGAATTGACACACTCACTTCCGATATTAAAAGTCAGGCAGTCCATTCAGAAAATCATGGATGAATGTGGTTCTCCAATTACAACTATTCCCGGCATCAAGTATCGTATGGGTGCAATGATTCTAGCAGAGATTGGAGACTTTACACGCTTTAGCAATGCAGATCAAGTTCTTGCTTATGCAGGACTATCTCCGTCTACGTACCAGTCGGACAGCTAATATCTTCTTATGCTCGCATGGAAAAAACGTGGCTCCAAGTATCTGCGTTACGCACTTTTCAATGCTGCTATATATGCTTCTGTATGGGACAGAGCGATTCAAAGCTCTATCTGTCAAAAAGCGGGCAGAGGGCAAGCACTACTATGTCGCAATAAGCCATGTGGTTAAAAAGCTTATCAGAACCATCTTTCGGATGGAAATAACCCATACGTCATATCAGCCTTTATAAGTTAAATTAGCTCATAATCTTTTCTAAGAGCATCATCGCTGATGCTCTATTCGTCATACAGTTTTCAATGTACTAATCTATCTAAAAATACGTTTCCGTATTTTTATTCTGAAAAATCTTAATTCTATGTGACCATTAATAGTTAGTCTCTTATTCACAAGCTTGGTACATGTGTAGAAAAGAGTACGGTGGAGAGTGCTTTTAGAAGTGCTGTAGATGATGGGAATTATGGGGTGCTTGATTTTTTTCATTAAAAATGAGTTGATATTAACTACAATGCACCTGACTCAGTCTATCCTTTTAAGCCTACCCCGCTTTGTGTAGCAGCCAGATACGTGGATCTTAAAATGTGCAAATATCTTGTGGAAAAATGGTGCAGATGTGACAATTACTGAAAAAGACGGAATGCGTCCTTACAGCATAGCAGTCGAAAAGGCGATGAGGAAATGGCAGAGTATTTTTAAAGCAGTTGAGAGCCTGAAAGGTTTCACTAGCCCTACATAATAAATTAGATGAGCTTAAGCCATTTAAGCTTCCTAAGACAGTAATGGATTTTCTTCAAGGTGATAGATTACATGTTGAACTTAATGACTGTGACTTTTAAGTGGATTGAGTTTTTCTCTCTGACGGATACGATACCTTTGAAGAAAGGTGAGAGCCAAGTTTCTTCGTCTGTCAAAGGCTACAGGAGATTATGACCATATCTGCATTGTGTGGAATCCTAAAACCAAGAAGGTAGTGTACATGACATGGAACATGAGGAAATGAAGGATATGTGTGATTTCTCTGAGTTTATAAATGATATGCCGTTATATATGCAAAAATATAGTTGAGGAGAATACGAATAAATATTACAAAGGGTGAAACTATGAAGATAGATGATAAATTAAAAAGATAGCAGACTACATTTTGCGAGAATTTTTGAGGATTTGGATATGGACGATCCTGTAGAAGAGGATATCTCGATGATTACGAAGAGACCTTTGGAGCTACAGAGAAAGTACGTTATTCTCCTTACCCTTAGTGTCAATTGTGTAGCGTTCTGTATTTCGTTTATAAATACTCTCTATAAGACAACGGAGCTATCCGGAAGAGACAATTAGACAAAGCAGCCCATAAAAATATACAATAAACAAAGGCTATTTAATTTGTATATTTGTATGTTTTTTTAAGTACAGGGGTGAGGCATGAACAGCATTTCCAAGGATTATGGGGCAGTTAGCAGCGTAGAGGAGCTGTTGGAACAGGAAGAAAAAGGGAAAACAAAGCGGGAGAAAAATCTCGATCTTTTGATTCAATTGAGTCCCTTTTTGATGGGAGTTCTGGCACTTTTAGAATACTTCTATGTTCCTAACCATCACAGGTTTGAGGCAAGTTACGTTTATGCCTTTTTGTGCTTTTTATTATTGGGAAATGGAATTTCTTTTCTGCTTTACCTTAGGGGAAAAAGACAAAGAAAGAATTATCTTTACATGCTCCTTTTCGATGCTTTTGTGTTTTTTGTTCATGCTCTATGATTCCCTGACCCTAAAAAGCAATATTTTGATTACGCCGTATTTTCCCAGTATTGACAAGGTGCTTTCTTCTATGGTGCAGGATAGAGCGTACCTGTGGGAATGTACCATGAGCTCTTTGTTTTTATTATTTTGCGGTTATTTTTCCGGTTTAATTGTGGGGCTTTTTACAGGAATTGCCTGTGGGTATAACAAAAAAATAAATTACTGGATTGAACCTTTTATGAAACTCCTGGGCTCAATTCCCAGTACTACATGGATTCCGATCGTCATGGTTTTAGCGACTTCTTTGTTCCGGGGAAGTGTCTTCATCATTGCGCTGGGCGTTTGGTTTTCCATTACCTTAGCAACAATTACCGGCATTCGGAACATGGACAAGTCTTATTATGAGGCGGCAAGAACTTTGGGGGCAAAGGAGAAGGATTTGATCCTGGAAATCGCTATACCCTCAGCCTTACCCAGCATTTTCAAAAGGTATGGTTCAGTATGAGTTCAGCTTGTATGGCTTTGATGGTTGCGGAAATGATTGGTGTGGAGTCCGGACTTGGCTGGTATATCACCTGGCAAAAGAGCTGGGCGGAGTATGGAAAGATGTACGGTGCCATTATTCTCATCTGCGGTATCTTTGTTGCCGTGAATTTTTCTTTTAAACAGCATCAAAACAGGTGCTTCGTTGGCAGGAAGGTATGCTGAAGGATTGATAAGAAAAGGATTAGAAGAATGAGAACTGACAGTTGACTGAAAGAAAGAACCTGTCCGGAAAGGAGTAGCTCTTAGGGATTAGTAATGAAAATGTTTCAAAAGTTTTGCCGTAAGGAAAAAGAAATTACCTTCGCTCTTTCTCCTGTGAATTTGCAGGTGGAGGAAGGAGAATTTCTTTCGATTATGGCCCCAGCGGATGTGGTAAATCCACTTTGCTTCGTTTGGTGGTAGGATTAATTCTCCCACTTCAGGAAGACTAATGCTGGATGGGCAGGAAATAGAAGGAACGGATGCCAAAAAGAGGCATGGTATTCCAAAAGCCACTCTTTTCCATGAGCTTACGGTTGAGGAAAATATTGCGTTTAGCTTTTTGGGGAATGCAGGGAAAGAAAAAACCGGAAGAGATAGAAGAATGTTGGAGTTGACATTTGACTAAATTCGAAAGACTTATCCTCACGAATTATCCGGGGAATGGCACAAAGAGTAGCTGGTAAGAACCATGATTAATGAGCCGGAGGTCTTTTACTGGATGAACCCCTGGGAGCATTGGATGCCTTTACCAGAATGCAAATGCAGGATGAGCTACTCCTTTTATGGAAGGAAAAGAAAAATATGATGCTGATGGTGACCCATGATGTGGATGAGGCTATTTATATGGGAACCAGAGTTATCGTGATGGCTAAGGCGGGAGGCAGTATTTTAAGAGATATTCCTATTGATTTGGATTATCCCAGAAAAAGGTTGGATCCGAAGTTTTTAGCCTATAGAGGAAATCATGCGCCTTCTCGAGGGTGGATCAGGAGGAAGAGGCGGGTTAAGAAGTTTCTTAAAACTCATACAAAATGTAATGGAAGCTTTAGGGAAGCCTTATAGAAGAAGTCTTATGGAGGCTAATGGGACTATTGGAACATGGCGTTTTGCGATGGGTTTTTAGATAAATAGGAACAATAAATGTACAGGCAAGAAGAGGGTGTATGATGAAAAAGACATTGAGACAGCTGGGAATGGCATTGGCTTTTGCTTCCATTTTTCTATGACGGCTTGCAGCAGTCAGGGTGGGAAAACAGGCGGAAATGACAAAGGCGGAAACAGGAACTTCGGCTGAAAGTCAGGAAAAGGCTGAGGGCGAAAAGGAAAAGTACAGCACAGGAAGCAAAAGCAGGAGAATGGAGAACAGCAAACCGAAGAAATCAAGGGGGATTTTTCCGACCGTCCGGAGGCAAAAGGACATTATGTATCATCCCATAAAGCTCACTCCGGAGAAGAAGAGGTATGGAAGAAGGAACCTGCTTATGGCAGGATATCCAAATCGGATATAATGGAGGACTTTGCACCGGAACCTTCGGTACTGCCCAGGAAGAGGGATTTTATAAGGCAGAGGGCTTAAGTACAGCTATCAGCCAGATGACCGAAGCTAAGGATGCCGTAGCTACGGGGAAGGTGGATATTGCCGCAGACCATTTGGCTTCCGTTTTTGTTCCTGCGGTAAACGGATTGAATCTGGTATTTACAAAAGGTGCTCACAGTGGCTGTAAGACTTTATATGTTCTTAAGATTCCGATATTCAAAGTACCATGGTTTAAAGGAAAAGACGGTTTCTTTAAGCGACGGTATCGGAAATTCCGACCATAATATTGCTCTTCGTTTCTTTAGTAATGACGGCATTAAGCCGGAAGAAGTGAAGTACAAGGTGGTTGCCAATGATGCGGTGATTATGGCTTTACAGAATGGAGAAGTGCAGGGAGCCATGATGTCCGATATGTTTGCCCGGAAATTTGTAGATGAAGGAATTGTTCGCCCGATTCGTTCTCTCACTACCGATCCGGATTTTAAGGTGGAACCTTGCTGTGTACTGAATTATGAATGCGGATTTTGCAAAGGCTAATCCTATTACCGCAAAGAAGCTGAAGAATGCCAGCATGTACTGCAGTCAGTGGATTGAAGACAATAAAGAAAGCTTTGTGGATCTTCTTTTAGAAAAGAACTGGGCAAGTGGTGACAGACAAAAGTTTTTGGATTTTGCCAATTCTTTGAATTTTGTACTGACCGATCAGCAAACAGAGACTGCTATGAGAAAGGTCATCAAGATTATCAGTCCTTCGGACTCTTGGATAAGAATCTCAAGGAAGAGGATATTGTGGAAAAAAATTCTGGCAACCCATGGACTGTGGAACAGAGAAGTGCACTAATCCCCAAGGCAATGGAAGCTGTTGCGGTTAATTGGTGTTGATGGACTTTTCTAAAAGTAAGGACTAAAGATTCTGTGTGTTTCTTGTAGGGGAAAGGGAGAAATTGTAAGGTTCTTCAAAAGCTGAACAGTATCATCTAGTGCATTTATCTATAAGTGATGACAGTTTGTAAAAAAAAACTTTTACTTTCTTTTCACTGTGCTAAAATAGACATGGTTCAAAAAATGAAGAAGAAGTACGTTTAGTGCTTCTTCTTTTGTTTCGTAATTGATAAAGAAGGAGCAGGAAAAAATGGACGCAGAGCAGGAGCATAAGCTACAGAAAAGGATTTTAAACTATGTGCAGATTATTGTAGGCTGTTTTATAACGGCATTTTCCGTAAACTGCATTTTGGTGCCGAATAAGCTGTCCACCAGTGGAGTGACAGGATTGTCCCAGATGGCGGAACGTTTTATTGGGATTCGCTACACCTATATTTATTACTTTTTTTCAGTATTACCATACTGATTTTAGCTTTATTTTTTTCTGAAACGAGAAGAGTTTATGAAGATTATCTTCGTTTCTTTTTCTCTATCCTACTTTATTGGTGCTTACGGGAATGTTTGACTTTGTCTTCGTGCAGGAGAAATGTTTTTTGGTGTATTTATTTCTCTTTGTTTTATGGTGTTGGCTCCGGCTTGGTTCTTCGGGCGGGGGTAACCTTCAGCGGAACGGATACTGTTGCCAGAATCTTGAATCGAAAAGGTCTTTAAAGGTGTTCCCTTAAGTAAAGTCATGCTTTTTCCTGGACGGCTCCATTTTGATTTCTCTGGGCTTTCGTTTTTGGAAAAGACATTGCTCTTTATGCTTTAGTGAACCATGTGATTTGTATTTATATTATGGACTATATGCTTTTCGGTTTCCGTCAAAAAGCTTTATAAGGTCACCATTATTCCATTTATCAAAAGATGATACGGAAGACATTACCAAAGTATATTTTGGGGGCTTGGTAGTGGAGTAACTCAAACGAGGGTTGTGGGAGCCTATACAAGGGAAGAAAAAGACTATGCTTTCCTCCATTTTGTTCTCCCCAGACAGTCTGCCATGATTCGTAAGTACCTTGGAGACATTTTTCCCAGAGCCTTTATGGAGAGTGGCACCGATTGTGACCGTATACGGCATAGGAGAACGCTTTGTGCGAATTAAAGGAGAGGATTAAAAGATAATAATAAAAAAGGGGTTGTAAAATAGAAGAACAGTGTATATGCATAATAGGTCTAAAACCGGGGTAATCTGAGCCCGCGGGTACTTGCGAAAAACAAATGTAATGCGGTTTTTCGCTTAGTACCCCTGCGAAGGCGAAGTTAGCGAGAGCGTGCCCCGGTTTTAGACCTATTAATGCATATACAAAAAGCGATTTTTACAGCGCCTTTTTGTTTTGAGAATACTTTTGATGTTCCCTTAATACAAAAGGCAAGCCAGGGAAAGAGTAGATAACCGAAAAACCATAGCAAAGATGGCATAGAGTTCGGCTCTGAAAAGCCATCTTTTTACTGCTGAATTGTGCCACCCAGTTGAATTGACTGAGCAGGAAGAGGGTCAGACAAATGGCCAGGATGGATAAGGGCACATCCAGGATAAAGCTTTTAATGGGCTTTCGGATAATTTCTCCCTTTTGTTTTCCGTAGTAGAAGCATAGGACAGCCAAAGGCACCAAAAGGAATTGTACAAATCGGGCAATGGAGCTGATAATCATAATACCCTTCATATCGTAATGGAAAGGTATGGGAATCATAATCGCCCACAAAAATGCTGAATACAAAGGCGGCATAGGGGAAGCCTCCTGCAGTTCTCTTGGTGAACACGTTGTTTACCTGTCCGTCCTTGTACATTGCCTCCAAAAAGTCTGGGGGTATGGAAGGAAGCCGCAATATTAATACCGAACATAGAGACAAAAAGCACCTAAAACAATGGCGTTTTGCAATACGGGATTTGCAAAGATATCGGCTAAAACCACAACATTGCTTGAGTTTAGCAGAGCCATGGGATTCAGTCTCATGGATACAAAAACGATGCCCTAAGTAGATAGCAGCAATCATGAAGATGGATAGGGGCAATGCTTTTTGGAAGATTTTTCAGGACTTTTTCCATATCGGAGGACCACTGGCTACTCCTTCGAAGCCAGTAAAGGCATAAAAGGCTGCTACAATAGGCTGTGACAAAGTTTACTGCTTAAAAGCAGGGAACGGTGTTGCTGCTGTTTCCGGGTACCAGAGACAGGTCTGCGGTTTGTCTATGCTGTAACAAGAAGAAAATTCCTGCCAGAATAGTGAGAGATAAAGCCAAAACTTTTCCTAATGTAGATATGTTGAAACAAATTCCAGTACCTTAAGCCCGAATAGATTAATGATAAAGAGGACGAGCATTAAAAGAATAAAGCCTGCTGTCACCAAAGCAAAACTATTGGTGTCCATACTAAAAAATCTGCAGGACGGTTTTTACTACGCCGGTAGCCATCACGCCCCAGGCAATGCTGGCGGAAACGAATCGGGTGATTCCGATATAAAGTCCGGCATTTTCACCGAAGGCTGCTTCTACATAAGCATAGGCGGCTCCGCTCTTCACTACATAGCGGGAGGCGGAAGCGAAGCTTAAGGCTAAAATTACGGCGAAGCCTGCGGCACAGAGATAAAGCAATCGGCGCATAGGAGCCTACCTGTTTTACAACAGAACCGGGTGATAGAAAGATTCCGGTTCCGATAATGGAATTAATCGTTAATAATACGATGGACAAAAGCCCAACTTTTGCGATTTATTCATTTGAACTCCTTTAATTCAATAGAGGTCTGAAATACTTCAGGGCGACTTTTCAGGATTTGACAGATAAATTCTAAGCTTTTCCATTCAAATTGTGATATTCCTTACAGGCTTCCACCAGGGCAAGGAAAATTTTTGAATATCTTTCGTACTTGCCTGTAACATTTCCGGATGGAACTGGACACCGATGCCGAAGGGTAATCCTTTAATTCTATAGTATCAATGACATCATCAAGGCTCTTCCGGAAACGCTTAAACTTGCAGGAACCTCCTTGATCGCCTGATGGTGAAAGCTGTTGATACGAATCTTCCTAGCTAAAATCTTAGCAGTCTGCTGCCGGATTCTATTTTTCATACTATGGGTAGGAATAGAAGGTATGTCCCTGAGAATGCTTAAAAAGCTTTCCGTAGCCTTTAAGGAAAGATCCTGGTAAAGACTTCCTCCCTCTGCCACATTCATTAACTGATATCCACGGCAGATTCCCAAAAATGGGAAGTTTTTTTCTCTTTCGCCAGACGATAGAGTAGAAAAGTCAAATTCATCTCTTTCCGGACAGATTCCCTAGTAGCTTTGCATGGGGCTCCTCTCCGTAACGGTATGGAGCAATATCCTGTCCCCCTGAAAAAAATAATGCCGTCAACAAGTTCTAGCTAGCTCGCAGATTTTTCCTCGGAATCCTCCATGGGAATCATCAGAGGTACTGCTCCGGTATGCAGTACAGCAGAAACATAGTCCTTATTCACATAAATTCTTTCATAACCGAGAATTCGCCCCCTGATCCTACAAGCACACTGGTGGAAATTCCGATTACTGGTTTTTCATAATACATCCTTTCATACTATTTTATCGCTATGATATTATGCCATAAATGTTTTTATGGGAAATTGGATTTTGGGAAAAATGAGACATTTTTTATGGGTAAATATAGAAAAAGAAGAAAAAAAGACATAAAAAGACAATTTATGGAAGCACTTTTCTTTTTCTTATAAGAAAATAGTGTATGATGAAGCTGTTTGGAAAAGGAGTAGAGAATGAAAATTATCGGAATAGTTCCCCCGTCGCGCCTTCGGGAGACGGAAAACCCCTATGAAGACAATGCTGTTTTTTCATGAGCTTTATACAAAAGAGTGGAAGAAGCAGGCGGTATTCCTATCGGAATTATCGGTGTGGACGGAAAAAGTAAAGGAAGAGGCTTTTAGCCCTTTGTGATGCGTTTTTACTTTGTGGAGGAAAACGGATTTTTCCCTATCATTTTCAGGTCATAGATTATGCTTTGAAAACAGGGAAAAAGCTTTTGGGGGTATGTCTTGGTATGCAGGCTATACACAGCTATTTTATTGCCAAGGAGGAGCAGCGAATCGCCCCGGGAAAGAGTATTTTTGGAAGTCTATGAGGAAATGAAGAAGGAGCGCTATTTCTTTGTGGAGCCAGTGGAGGGGCATTGGAAATGCAATCCCAACCAGGGGAGAAAGAACATTTGGTAAAGCAGGAGATTCGGATTTTTAGAGGACTCCGCCCTGAAAGCATTTTCCCTCGGAAAAGATTCAGGGAGCCAGTATGCATCGCTATCGGATTACGAAACCGGCAGAGGAAATTCGGGCAGTAGCCTTTGCGGAGGATGGCGGAATTGAAGGAATTGAATACGGAGAAGCTATGCTGGGGCATCCAATTCCATCCGGAGATGAGACCAAAGCTTTCCAGGGGAATTTTTCCAATTTTTGACAAAATAAAGAAGAGGTGCGTGAGATGAAAAGCAAATCTATTGCAGGAAACTATCGTTTTTACTGATTTTGATTGCAGCCATGGTATTGGGTTCCATAACAGGCCATGTGCACCGGATTTCGCCCACGGGATTAAATTTTTGAGAACCTGTTTATCCGCATGATGTTCTGCGTGGTGGTGCCCTATGGTATTTGCCTCCATTGCAGGAGCAGTTGCCAATATGAAGAGCCGGAAGAGAGCCGGAAAAGATTATGGGGGTTACGGTGCTCAGCTTCGTGATTACCGGAGCCTTTGCGGCTATCGTCTTTTTCTTGCTTTGCCAGATTTTTCCACCGGTTTTACAGCCCTGGAAGAGTCTTAGTGCAGAGGAGGTGGGAGAGCACGCAAGTCTTACGGAAATGGTGCTGAACTTCTTTACCGTGGAAGACTTTGTGGGACTGCTTTCCAGAAGAGCCATGCTTCCCTTGATTGTCTTTTCCGTTCTCTTCGGCTTTTCCGTAAACTTAGCCGGAGAAGCAGGAAAGAAGGTGGCGGAATTTTTGGAGAGCCTTACTGCGGTTATGATGAAGTTCGTGCAAATCGTAACCTACTATGCCCCATTGCCTTTTTGCGATTTTTGCGGATTTGGTGGTACAGCTACGATCCCCAGATTACGGAGAGTTATGCCAGAGCCTTGGTTTTTATATTATCCGGTTTGCTTTATTTACATTTTTACGGCATTCCCGTTAATGAAAGCTTATATCGGTGCCGGAATGGACGGGGTGAAAATGATGATGTCCCATATTTTTAAAGCCGGCGATTGTGGCTCTGGGAACCTGTTCTTCCGTGGCTACCATTCCCACCAATATGGAGGTGGCGGAGGAAAGTGGTATTTCAAGGATGTTTCCGATATTGTGCTTCCTCTGGGAGCAACCATGCACATGGACGGTTCCTGTTTCTCCTGCGTACTAAAGATTTGCTTTGTAATGGGGGCTTTGGGGAACCCCTGTGAGCTTCGCCCTAGCTTCCGGTCATAGTATTGGTAGCGGTATTCTCCTCTGTGGGAATGAGCGGTGTGCCCTGGGGCGGATATATCGGAGAGTATATTATCGCCAGCATTTTCTTCCCAATCAAATGGAGGTGCCTTCCCTATTCTGGTAGCCATCGGCAATCTGGTGGATCCACCGCAGCTATGATTAACTCCGCAGGAGACTATGGGTTTCCTTTATTGTTTCCCGTTTTGTGGACGGCAAGGATTGGATGAAAAACGCCTTGGCAAGTAAGGCACAAGCATAGGAAGAGATGATATGCGGTCTTTGTATTGTAAATAGAAATGGACCGGAAGATTAAGAGAAAAGACAAGAAAAAAAGATAAGAAAAAACGATAAGGAAGAAGAAATGGACTGTGGTTTTGGAAAAGAAATTGGCTTAGAGGAAGAAGCGCTTTGCCTTCGAAAGGCGGAGCTTTCGGATTTAGATATAGTAGCCCAGCTGGAAGCGGAATGCTTTCCCAAAGCGGAGGCTGCTACGAAGGAGCAGTTTCAAGAACGTCTGAAAGCCTACAGCAGTCATTTTCTTCTTCTTTTTATGAAGGAAAGCTGATTTCCTTTATTAACGGTTTTGTCAGTAATCAAAAAGATTTGTCTGATGAGATGTATGAAAATGTAAGCCTCCACGAAGAAGACGGGGATTGGCAGATGATTTTCGGCGTCAATACCCATCCTAAGTTTCAAAGAAGAGGCATTGCCACCAAGATGATGCAGGTCTTTTTGGAAGAGGCTGAGAAAAGAAGGAAGAAAAGGCGCTGTTCTTACCTGTAAAGAAGAAAAATTCCTTCTACCGCCGTTGCGGCTTTATTCCTAGAAGGAAAGTCGGCTTCCGTTCATGGTGATGCGGAATGGTATCAGATGCGGCGGTGCTTTTAAAGATTAGGGAATTGTGAAATATCATTTTGCATTTTGTGCTATAGGGTCTGAAACAGAGGCACGCTCTCCTAACTTCGTCTCGTAGGGGTTCTAAGCTTTTAAAAGACAAAAGCCAAGAACCCACGGGCTCAGATTGCCTCTATTTCAGACCTATAGCACAATAATGCTTATATGTTCTTAAGGTCACATTCCATAATCTTTAGAAGCACTTAGATCCAGCCCCATCGAAGGGAATTACCTGAGAGGTAAGATAGAGGGGCTTGGGAGAGAAAGGTAGAGAGAGTCTGCCGCTTCCTCTACGGTAGCCATTCTGCCGTAGAGGGATGCCCTCTTCTAAGCTTTGCTTTTCTTCAGTGCTCAGCCAGGAATTCATGTCTGTGTCAATAGCGCCGAAGGCTACTGCATTACGGAGATATGGGAGGGAGCCAGCTCTTTTCCCAGGGCTTTGGCAAAGCTGGAGATTCCTCCTTTTGTCAAAGAATAAAGGCTTTCCATGGAAGCCCCAACAGTTCCCCAGACAGAGGAACTGAATAGAATTCTCCCTTCCTCGGCTTTTAAAAGATAGGGGAGTAAGTTTTGACAAAGGACAAAGGGTTGAAGGAGATTGGCTTCCAAAAGCGCACTTGTCTCTTCTTCGCTATAGTCTTGTAACAATTTAATAGCATCCTTGCCGCTGTTGGCGATAAGAATCAGTTTAGAAAAGGCTTTTTCCCTCAAGAATGGGGAAAGGCCTTCTTTTAGTTCCCAAAATCTTTGCAAAAGAAAAATATCCGGACAGCTTTTCCTGTAAGTCGGATTGAATTTCCTTTTGCAATTCTTCCAGGAGAGTCCAGTTTTTCTCGCAATTCAATAAGAGGCTGTAGCCTTCTTTGGCAAAACGTTTTGCAGCGGCTCTTCCGATTCCTCGGGATGCACCGGTAATAATGGCAATGTTCATAATACTTTCTCCGTGAAATTTCAAATGTATTGTTGAAAAAAACGAGATGCCACAAAAGGCATCTCGTCAAAATAGAATCCGATTTTTGTCGAAAGCACCATTTCTCCTTGCAAAAGATCTTACAGCTATTTCCTAGTTAAAAGCCGTAGAACTTCTGGGTTAGCTTGTAAGCTAAAATAGTTAACTTGTTTCCGATTTTTCCCGGAAGGTTTACGCCTTGTCCAAGGAAGCCGGAACGCATTCTCCACCATAGGGGGAAGTGTTTCTCCCGAAGCTCTGTCCAAAGCTCCTTTTTTCTTTGCAGATTTTTCCTCTGTACCGGACTTAATGGTCAGAACAGAAGATACAGTAGTAATGATTTCCAAATACAAAATCATATATTTCCGAAGCTTTTTTTGGGCTGTACTTTAAGGACATCACAGCAATCAATCATCAGACGGTTTACCCTATACTGCTGGTCTAGACGGAAATCATTACCGTTTCATTTACGGACTGGTCCTCTCGTACCAATGTAGTAGTGATAAAGATTTTGATTTAGATAATAAATCTTCTTTACATGGGGAGAGGTTCATATACAAAGAGGTTATCCACATAGAAGGTGTGCTTGAGGGAGTTGCAAGCCGCAATCCTTTAGCATTTTGAGTCTGATAAATAACGGAATGCATTAAAATGTACTGTCCCAGGTGGAAGTTCTTCATTTCAGCTCAGCCAAAAACCTTATCCTCCGGAAAAGCATTGGCATAGGACATGACCTTTTTATTCTCCTGTCCCACCTTATCATAGATGAAGTTGGCTACCAGCATATCAATGGATTCTCCGGAAAGGGTTAAATTTCGAATTCTTTCCAGAATCTCTAAAAGAACCTTGGAATCCAACCAGTCATCCGAATCTACTACTTTAAAGTAAAGACCATTGGCATTTCTAAGGCCGGTGTTAACAGCCTCGCCGTGGCCGCCGTTTTCCTGATGAACAGCCTTGCAAATGCCGGGATATTTCTCTTCGTATTCCTTGGCGATTTCCAAGGTATTGTCTTTTTTGGAACCATCGTCAACAATGATGATTTCTACTTCTTCCCCGCCGGGAAGAATACTTTCAATACAGTTCCGCATATAGGACGCGGAATTATAACAGGGGATTGCAAAACTTATTAATTTCATAAAACCTCACCATAGTGGAAAAGAGGATAGCATACGTTGAATCGTAGAAAAAAATTTCGCCGTTTCTCTATTCTCGTATCTTTCCGTTAAAATGCAGTGTTTTTAACCTTCCTTACTATAGCATAAAGGAAGGAAGAAACAAAGTAAAAAGCGGAGAGAATCCGCTCTGCTTTTGAGCTGTGTAGAAAAAAAGGATTGGATTTTTGAGAAGAGAATTGCTATTCCCGAGAATGGAAGTTTGTTTTTCAAAAATCAATGGATTTTGGAGAAAAACAGCAGAAAATACTTGTATTTTTCCTTATATTCGTGTTAGTGTGTATCAGTATTTGTAACGTAGGAAGGGGCAAGCAGCAGCTTGTCCCTTTTGCTTGAATGGAGCGTTGGCATGGAAATTGAGAGAACAAAGGCGTATTTGGAAGAAATTCTTCCGGGAATGGGCTATGTGCTGGATAGTGTCACCTTTACAAAAGAGGCGAGAACCCACTATCTAAGGGCATTCATTTTTAGAAAAGATGAGCAGGACATGACGGTCAATGACTGTGCTATGGTCTCCAGAAGACTGTCCAAGTGGTTGGATAAGGAAGATTTTATTGCAGAAGAGTATATCCTGGAGGTTTGTTCCCTAGGCTTTAAGGATAATCCCGGAGCGGAGGAGCTTTCCGAAGTGGAAGAAGAACTGCTTTCCGAGGGAGAGGAAGCTGCTGAAGAGTAAATTGTAAAACACAAACAGGTGAAAGTATAATACAGGCGGAATAAAAGGCAGTAAGGATAGAAAACGCCTGATGATAAAAATAAAGAGGAGTAAAAACGATGAACGAGGAATTACGCTAGCGCTAGACATGTTAGAGAAGGAAAAAGAAAATTTCCAAAGCAGGCTTTAATTGAGGCTATCGAGCTTTCATTACAAACCGCTTGCAAGAATCACTTCGGTTCCGCAGACAATGTGCACGTAAGCATGAATCTGGACACTGCAGTGTTTTCCGTATTGGCAGATAAGACAGTTGTTGAGAAGGTGGGAGACAAGTCCACAGAAATCAGCTTGGAAGAAGCCCATGAAATGGATCCTTCCTATACCTTGGGGAGATGTGGTGCAGGTACCCATTGATTCCAAGTCCTTCAGTAGAATTGCAGCTCAGAATGCCAAGGGCGTGATTGTGCAGAAGATTCGCGAGGAAGAGAAAAGAACCTCTTTGAAGAATATTATGCTATGAGCAAAAAGATTTTCACAGCCCTTGTGGAAAAGAATACCGGAAGAGCTCTGATTATGAATTTGGGCAAGGTAGATGGTTACCTTGCGGAAGCGGAGCAGATTCCGGGAGAGAATTTGACTCCCGGACAAAGAGCCAAGGTCTATGTGGTGGAAGTGAAGGACAGCCCCTAAGGGATCAAAGCTAATGCTTTCCCGTACCCATCCGGAGTTGGTTCGTAAGCTGTTCTTTGAGGAGGTTTCCGAGCTTAGAGAGGCATTGTGGAGATTAAGTCCATTGCCAGAGAGGCAGGATCTCGTACCAAGATGGCAGTCATTTCCAATGAAGAGGATGTGGATGCAGTGGGTGCCTGCGTAGGTCTTAACGGAAACCGTGTAAATACCATCGTGGAAGAGCTTCGGGGAGAGAAGATTGATATTATCAACTATGATGAGAACCCGGCATACCTGATTGAGAATTCCTTATCTCCCGGCTAAAGGTAATCGCAGTTATTGCGGATCCGGACAACAAGGAAGCTTTGGTCATTGTACCGGATAATCAGTTGTCTCTGTGCTATCGGTAAGGAAGGGCAGAACGCAAGACTTGCAGCAAAGTTGACCAATTACAAAATTGATATTAAGTCCGAGTCTCAGGCTCAGGAACAGGGAATCTTCGATGAAATGGGAATTGATTACCATGGAGAAAGCCTGGAGGAAGAAGATTTAGAGCTATGATGAGGGACTATGAGGATGCTTCCTATGAAGAAGGGGAAGAGGAAGCGGAAGCTTACGAGGAAGAATAAATAAAAAGAGACTTGGTTTTTCGAAAAAGGATTGGTCTTTTCGAAAAGCATTTTCATAAAACCGATAGAACCATAGGGATGTTTTCCGGGAGGGAAAATGAAGGTAGAGCCACAACGAAGCTGCATAGGCTGCGGAGAAAAGAAGGACAAAAAGGACTTGCTTCGGATTGTTCGTTCTCCGGAGGGGGAATATGCCGTGGATTTGCAAGGAAGAAAAAAACGGAAGAGGCGCTTATCTTTGCAAGAATCTTTCTTGCCTGGAGAAGGCGGAGAAGAAAAAGGCTTTTTTCCGTTCCTTCAAGGAAGCAATCCCCAAGGAAGATTTGGATAGACTGAGGGAGGAAATCAAAGAAATTGCAAAATAAGATATTGGGACTCTTGGGTTTGTCCATGAAGGCCGGAAAGGTCAAGGCAGGAGAGTTTTCCGTAGAAAAGTCCATTAAAGCCCATAAAGCCAAATTGGTGCTGGTGGCTGCTGATGCTTCGGAAAATACGGAAAAATTCCGACAAAGTTGTTTTTATTATCAGATTCCCATATTTTCCTTCGGGACGAAGGAAGAGCTGAGAGAGGGATTGGAAAGAAATGCGTTCTTCTCTTTGTATAGAGGATGAAGGCTTTGCAAAAGAGAATGATTGAGATTTTTAGATGGAGGGAATGCGGATGTTGAAGAGAATAAGAAAGAAAAATATTGAACAAAAAAAGTGAGAAGCTCCCGTTAAAAAGAAAAAGTTAGCGGTGGTTTTCCATTCCCAAAACTCGGTGAACCATAAAAATCATCCTCTGGGAAGAACGCAGTTTTTCCGATAAGGCAAAAGGCAAAGGTAAAGAAGGAAGCAGGGAAAAGAGGAGGGAGGAAAGAAATCCCCAACGGAAGACCCTTGCCTCCCGGAACTGCAAGGGTTACTCCTTTGAAGGCTTTGAATGCTATCCAGAAAAAGCAGGAGGAAGAGGAGAAGAAGCTGGCAGAGGAGACTTCTCTTAGAAAAGCAGGAAGCGGAAAGAAAAGCTCAGGGAAGAAGCGGCAAAAGTAAGGAGGAAGCGGAAAAAGAAGGCTTTGTCGGAAAAGGAGAGTCAGGAAAAGGGCAAAGAGACCTACCATCTCCGGAATCAAACCGACTATTTCCGGGAATTGCAGCTAAACTTGTTCCCGGAAGAAGTCAGAGTAGAGAGGCTACAGGAGAGCGTAGAAGTAGTAGCTTCGGAACAGGAAAAGCCTGCAGAGAAGAGTTTACTCCCGGAGGAAGAAGCGATAGTCGTGGAGAAGGCAGAAAAGATGGGGATTTTGCAGGAAAAGCCCCGTTTCGGTGCTACGCCTAAAAAGCCTGCTATTGCTGCGCTCCGGGAGATTGTGGAGAAGCAGAGTAGAATCAAGCATGATGCTACAAAGCCTCAGAAGAAGGTTTACGGAAACAAGAGCTTTGAAAATGAAAAGGCCAACATTTCCCAGAAGAATCGTGCTGCCAGAAAGCAGAATAAGTACGGCGCTACCCAGTCCTACGAGAGAGATGAGCAGGTTAAGGTAAAGAAGACCGGAAAGGGTGCATTTATTAAGCCGGAAGTGGTGAAGGTTGCGGAAGAAACCATTAAGTCCATTACCTTACCGGAGGTAATTACCGATTAAGGAATTGGCGGATAAGATGAAGCAGAAGTCTGCGGACCTTATCAGAAAGCTTTTCTTAAAGGGACAGATGGTTACCCTGAATACGGAATTAACGTATGAAGAGGCGGAAAATATTGCGGTTGAGTACGACATCCTCTGTGAAATGGAAGAGAAGGTAGATGTTATCGCTGAGCTGGTACAGGATTCCGAAGTGGATGAAGAGAAGGATTTACAGCCCCGTCCTCCTGTAGTAGCAGTTATGGGACACGTTGACCACGGTAAAACCTCTATTCTGGATGCGATTCAGAAATACCAATGTGACCAGTAAGGAGCATGGCGGAATTACCCAGTCTATCGGTGCTTATCAGGTAACGGTAAAGGTTAACGACGAAGACAGAGTGATAACCTTCCTGGATACTCCCGGACATGAAGCCTTCACTGCTATGCGTATGCGTGGAGCCCAGTCCACCGATATTGCTATCCTGGTTGTTGCTGCAGATGACGGCATTAAGCCCCAGACCATTGAGGCGATCAACCATGCCAAGGCAGCCAATACAGAGATTATTGTAGCCATCAATAAGATTGATAAGCCTGCGGCAAATATTGACAAGGTAAAGCAGGAATTAATGGTACTATGATTTGGTGGCGGAGGACTACAGCGGAACCACCATTTGCTGCCCTGTTTCTGCAAAAACCGGAGAAGGACTGGAAAGTCTTTTGGAAAAATATTGCTTTACAGGCGGATGTGCTGGAATTAAGGCGAATCCAAACCGTAAAGGTACTACGGTGTTGTGATCGAGGCGGAGCTGGACAAGGGAAGAGGTTCCGTAGCCCGTCTTTTGGTACAAAAGGGTACCCTGCATATCGGAGATGTGGTGGCTGTAGGATCTGCCTTCGGTAAGGTTCGTGCCATGATTGACGACAAAGGAAAGAGAATCAAGAAGGCAACACCTTCCATGCCTGTGGAGATTTTTGGGATTGAACTCCGTGCCTAATGCGGGAGAAATTTTCCAGGTGAAGGACAACGAGAAGGAAGCAAAGCCTATGCGGATACCTTTGTTAGTGAAGGAAAGCAGAAGATGGTGGAGGATTCCCGTAAGAAGGTTAGCTTAGATGCCCTCTTTGACCAGATTAAGGCAGGAGAGCTGAAGGATCTTCCGATTGTCATCAAGGCGGATGTACAGGGATCTGTGGAAGCGGTTCGTGATTCCTTGCAGAAGATTGAAAATGCGGAAGTTCAGGTGAAGGTGATTCATGCCGGTGTTGGTGCCATCAATGAGTCCGATATCAATCTGGCTAGTGCTTCAAATGCCATCGTCATCGGATTTGACGTTAAGCCGGATCCAACCGCAAGAGATATTGCCGAGCGGGAAAATGTGAGACGTAAGACTTTACAATGTCATTTATAAGGCTATTGAAGATATTGAGCTTGCCATGAAGGGAATGTTGGCTCCTGTTTATGAGGAAAAGGTCATCGGTCATGCGGAGGTTCGTATGATCTTTAAGTCCTCCGGAGTTGGTGTTATTGCCGGTTCCTTCGTTCTGGACGGAAAGGTACAAAAGAGGTGCCAAGGTTCGTTTGACCAGAGGCGGAGAGCAGTTATATGATGGAACCATTGCTTCCGTAAGACATTTTAAGGATGACGTAAAGGAAGTGGGCGTTAAGCAGGAATGCGGTATTGTATGAAGACTTTACCGATATTCAGGAATTGGATCAGTTGGAAGTTTACGTTATGGAAGAAGTAAAACAGAGATAAGAGGGAGGGGCCGAAGGCTCCCCTGTTCCTACTTTTTAGCACAAGAAGAATTTGTCCTGTAAATCCTTCCGCTTTCCTTGGAAAAAGCTATTGCGTAACATTTTGAAAAATTGGCTTTAATAAATAATGGGTATCTTATACAAAAACTAGGGTATCTGTTGGAAAAGGGTATATTGTGAAAAAAACTAAGCTTTAAGAACCAAAGAAGAAATGAGGATGTGAGAAGGGTGTCTTTCTCTTTTGATTCAGGGAAGAGGTAAAGGATAGCAGGGTTTCTCCTTCTGTGACGTTACCGGTGTGGATCTCACTCCGGATTTACAATACTGTAAGGTCTTTGTTTCCTGCCTTGGCAGTGAAGAGGAGCTGGGAAAAACCATTGAGGGATTAAAGGCAGCCGGGGGATTTTTACGAAGAGAATTGGCCGGGAGTCTTAATTTAAGACATACACCGGAACTGCAATTTGTGCGGATCACTCCGTGGAATACGGTTCCAGAATGGATGCTTTAATTAATCAGGTTAGCAAGGAAGACAGGGAAAGAGCTGTGGGGGAAGTGGTAAATCAGGACAATGTTTATAAAGAGGAGGAAGAATGAGAGACAAGCTGGAGGAATTATTAGCTTCTTCCCAACGGATTTGCCTTTTGGGACATACCAGACCTGATGGAGACTGTTTGGGTTCTACTTTGGGATGGAAAAATTACTTGAACAATCGTTATCCGGAAAAAGAAGTACAGGTTTATCTGATGGAGGCCCATGAAAAAAATTTTCTTATCTTCCCGGCTTTTTCCACCATTCGCCATGATGTACCGAAGGAAAGCTATGACCTGGCTCTGATTTGTGACTGCGGAGCCCTATGAAAGATTGGGAGAGTTCGGCTCCTTGGCAAAGGCGGCAAAGAATTGTTATGTGGTGGATCATCATGTAACAAGTAATGGGGAGGATTTTCCTTTTCATACCATTCTTCCCGATGCCTCCAGCACCTGTGAGGTGAGTTTTGATCTGATGGAAGAAGAGTTTTTTGACAAGTCGGTAGCTACCTGTATTTATACCGGTTTAATCCATGATACCGGGTGTTTAAGTATAACTGTACTTCTCAACATACCATGGAGATTGCAGGGAAATGTATGGCAAAGGGAATTCCTTTCTCCTACATCATTGATGACAGCTTCTATATGAAGTCGGTGGATCAGCAGAAAATGACGGGGAAGGTCTTGCAGGATGCCAAGCTTTACTGTGAGGATAGAATCCTGGCTTCTTCCCTGAGCCTAAAGGACATGCGTTCCTTTAACCTGGAACAAAAGGACCTGGATATGGTGGTCAGCGTGCTTCGGGAAACCAGAGATGTGGATGGGGTGATTTTCCTCTATGAGGTAGGGAATCAGGTGTATAAGGTGAGCCTACGTTCCAACAACAATGCCTTTGATGTTTCACAGGTGGCGGCCTTCTTTTCCGGTGGAGGACATAAGATGGCAGCAGGCTGTAGCCTAATGGGAAGTCCGGAGCAGATTTTGGAAAAGCTTTTCGGAGAAATGAGAAAGCAGCTGGATGCAGAGGATTTCCAAAAGCAATAAAAGATGTAGAGAGTAAGCATGGATGGAATTATTAATGTAAATAAAGAAAAGGGGATGACCAGCTTTGATGTTCTTCGGGCTCTTCGAAAAATTCTAAAAGAGAAAAAAGATGGGGCATACCGGCACCCTGGATCCAATGGCGGAAGGTGTGCTTTTGGTCTGTGTGGGCAAGGCTACCAAATATGTGGATGCCTTGATGGCGAAAGAAAAGGTCTATCAGGCGGAATTAACCTTAGGAATCGAAACGGATACGGAGGACAGTACCGGAAAGATACTTTCCGAAGAAGAGGTTTCCATAACTAGGGAGGATATTGAAAGGATTCTTCCTCGCTTTTTAGGGAAGCAGGAGCAGATTCCTCCTATGTACAGTGCCAAGAAGCTGGAAGGAAAAAAGCTCTATGAACTGGCAAGAGAAGGAAAGACTGTAGAAAGAAAGCCAAGCCGGATTGAGATTTTCAGTCTGGAAATTCTTTCCTATGACTGCCCCAGGCTTCGTTTTCGAATTCATTGCTCCAAGGGAACCTATATTCGCACCCTTTGCAAGGATATCGGAGAAGCGCTGGGCACCAAGGCCTGTATGTCTGCACTTTTACGAGAAAAAGTGGGAGAGTTCTCTTTACAGGATAGCTTCAGACTTTCGGAAATTGAAAAGCTGGAAGGAGAAGGGAAAAGAGATACTTACCTTCTTCCGCCCCTATACAGTAAAGAAAACACAATCTTAACCTTCGGAAAGTTTGACGGACTACATCTTGGGCATCAAAAGATTTTTGAGGATGTTTTCCAAGAGGGAAAGGCAGAGAATTTACTTCCCTCCGTCCTGTCCTTTACCATGCATCCTTCAGCCCTATTTTTCCGGAGAGCGTCAAGACCTTCTCTGCACGGAGGATGAGCATTATACCCGCTTGCAAAATGCAGTTTTTCCCAGATTTTTCTCTTTTCCCTTAACCTTGAAACAGTCAAGATGTCTCCGGAGAAATTCTTAGAAGAGATTCTGGTCAAAGCCTTGAAGGTAAAGCATCTCGTGGTGGGGAACGGATTGCAGCTTCGGCTACAAGGGAAAGAGGTGATGTGGCTCTTCTAAAAGGAAAAGGCGGCGGAGTTCGGCTATAAAGCTTACCGTGGTGGAGAAAGGCTTTGACGCAGGATGCCGATGGAAAATCTGTAGAAATTTCCAGTACCTATATCCGAAAAATGTTTGGAAGAGGGAGCCGTGGAAGAGGCGGCAAAACTTTTGGGGCGGAATTATACTCTGTCCGGCACCGTGGTACACGGGAAGAAAAATCGGGACGAAGCATCAATTTTCCCACTGCCAACATTTTTCCAAAGGAAGGAAAGCTATGCCCCAAAGGAAGGGGTGTATCATACCAGGGTACTTCTGGGGAAGGACTATTATGAAGGCATGACCAGTATAGGGCAAGAATCCCAGTGTGGCGGAGAATAATCCTCTCACTGTGGAAACTCATATCCTGGATTTTCAGGGGATATTTACGGCAAAAGCTTAGGCTAGAGTTTATCAGCTTTATTCAGGAGCAAAGGCATTTTCAGAATATGGATGAACTAAAGAATCAGTTGGAGAAAGACCTGGACTTTGTCAAGGAAGAGAGTAGAAAGAGGGAATCTAGAATCGCCTTTGTGAGGCTTACGACTTTCCTAAAAATAAAGCGGAATTTTGCCAAAGCAAAGTGTGAAAATCCTTGACGAAAGCAGGAAATTCGCGTATTATAGTCTGGCATTTATGGACTGATTTTGGAGAAGAAGAAAAGTTATCATAAAATGCACAGAACTTCGCGTTAGACTGAGGAAGGCGATTTCCTAACGCCTTCCTCAGTCTAACGTGATTAACGCATGAAATTGCCAAAAAGGAGAATCAAATGATTACAAGAGAGAAAAAAGCAGAGTTGGTAGCAAAGTACGGAAGAGAGCCCGGAGACACCGGATCTCCTGAAGTACAGGTAGCGATTCTTACCGAGAGAATCGTTGAGCTTACCGAGCATTTAAAGAGCAATCCTAAGGATCACCACAGCAGAAGAGGACTTCTGATGATGGTAGAGTCATAGAAGAGGTCTTTTAGACTACTTAAAGAAGACCGACTTAGAGGGTTACAGAAGCTTAATCGAGAAGTTAGGCATCAGAAAGTAAGAAGTATCAGGGCGGAAAAGCATGGCTTTTCTGCCCTTTTTTACTGTTCATTTTCTCATTTTCCTGTATAATAGAAATCTATGACAAAAGCTATCCGGAAGGTAGTCCGAGATCACTGAAGAGGCGGTGAAACTCACAGTTTCTTCAGTGGCTTTGGATCTTCCGGATCAAACAAAGGAGGATTTATGTATAAGAGTTATTCAATGGAACTTGCCGGAAGAACCCTGACGGTGGATGTGGACAGGGTTTGCGCGCAAAGTAACGGTGCCGCATTGATGCACTATGGAGACACTACGGTGTTGTCCACCTGTACCGCTTCCGCAAAGCCGAGAGACGGCATTGATTTTCTTCCCTCTTTCCGTAGAATACGAAGAGAAGATGTATTCTGTAGGAAAGTTCCCGGGAGGATTTAAGAAAAGAGAGGGAAGAGCCAGTGACAATGCGATTTTGACCGCAAGAGTTATTGACCGTCCCATGCGTCCTCTCTTCCCGAAGGACTATAGAAATGATGTTTTGTTAAACAACCTAGTATTATCCGTGGATCAGGACGCTTCTCCTGAGCTTTTGGCGATGCTTGGTTCTTCTCTGTCCACCTGTCTTTCCGATGTTCCTTTGACGGTCCCTGTGCAACCACCCAGATTGGAATGGTTGGAGGAGAGTTTGTGGTAAACCCCGGAAACGGTGAGAAGGCGGTATCCGACCTTTTACTGACCGTGGCTTCCACAAAAGAGAAGGTTATCATGATTGAAGCCGGAGCCAACGAGCTTCCGGAGGACAAGATGATTGAGGCAATTTATCTTGCCCATGATGTAAACCAGCAGATTATCGGCTTCTTTGAGGCATTATCGAAGAGTGCGGAAAAGAAAAAGCATGACTATGTTTCCAGCGCCATTCCGAGGAATTGTTGCGAAGATGAAGGAAGTGGTAAAGCCGGAGGAGATGGAGAAGGCTGTATTTACCGATGATAAGGCGGAAAGAGATGCCAATGTTTCCCTTCTTAGTGAAAGACTGGTAGAAGCTTTCCAGGATGATGAGGAAGCTTTGGTCATCTTACCGGATGCCATCTATCAGTATGAGAAGAAGACTGTTCGTAAGATGATTTTTAAAGGATCATAAGAGACCGGACGGAAGAGCCATTGATGAGATTCGTAAGTTGGAGGCTGAGGTAGACCTTCTTCCAAGAGTACACGGCTCCGCTATGTTTAAAAGAGGACAGACACAGATTATGAATATTACTACCCTGGCACCTCTTTCCGAGGTTCAGAAGGTAGAAGGGTTTAAATGAATTTGAAACGGAAAAAGCGTTATTTACACCAGTATAACTTCCCCGGATATTCCGTAGGAGAGGCTAAAAGGCTTCCAGAGTACGGGAAGAGAAATCGAGTCACGGTGCTTTTGGCAGAGAAGGCTTTTAATCCCTGTACTGCCTTCCGTGGAAGAATTCCCTATGCGATTCGTTCCGTTTCGAGACTATGGAGTCTAACGGTTCTACTTCCATGGCTTCCACCTGTGCATCCTGCATGTCCTTAATGGCTGCCAGCGTTCCCATTAGAAGCCTGTTGCCGGAATTTCCTGCGGTCTTGTAACCGGAGACAGTGATGATGAGTATTTGGTACTTACCGACATTCAGGGCCTGGAAGACTTCTTCGGCGATATGGACTTTAAGGTAACCGGAACAGAGGACGGAATCACTGCTATCCAGATGGATATTAAGATTCACGTACTGACTCGTCCTATCGTGGAAGAGGCTATTCGCAGAGCAAGAGAAGCAAGACTCTTTATTATGAACGGTGTTATGAAAGAAGCGATTGCAGAGCCTAGAGCGGAGCTTTCTCCGTATGCACCGAAGATTTTGACCATGTCTATCAATCCGGAGAAGATTGGAGATGTTATCGGAAAGCAGGGTAAGACCATTAACGGTATCATCGAAGAAACCGGCGTGAAGATCGATATTGATGATAACGGAACTGTTTCCATTTCCGGAACAAAACCTGCCTGATTTGGAAAGAGCGAAGAAAATTATTGAGTCTATTGTAAAACGATATTGAGCCGGGACAGATTTTTGAAGGAACCGTAGTCAGAATGATGGATTTCGGTGCCTTTGTACAGTTAAGCCCCAACAAGGACGGTATGATTCACATTTCCAAGCTTTCCGATCAGAGAGTAAACAAGGTAGAGGATGTGGTTCATATAGGCGATAAAGTTCGTGTAAAAGGTTCTGGAAGTGGATAAGATGGGAAGAATCAACCTTTCTATGCGCCCACAGGATTTGGTAGAGAAGCAGGAAGCGTAAGTACAGCTTAAGGGGGAAAAATGAAGATTAGAACGAGATATGCACCTTCCCCTACCGGAAGGATGCATGTGGGAAATTTGCGAACCGGCATGTACGCCTATCTGATTGCCAAGCATGAGGGAGGTGACTTCCTCCTCCGTATCGAGGATACCGACCAGGAAAGAGAAGTGGAAGGGGCTGTGGATATTATCCGTAGAACGCTGGAAGCTACAGGACTTTTCTGGGACGAGGGACCGGATAATCCCGGAGACTGTGGACCTTACGTGCAGTCGGAACGAGTGAAGACCGGCGTTTATATGGACTATGCCAAGAAGCTGGTGGATAAGGGAGAGGCTTACTACTGCTTCTGTGACGAGGAACGTTTAAAGAGCCTGCAAACCGAGGTGAACGGAGAGACGCTTTTCCATTATGACAAGCACTGCCTTTCTCTTACTAAAGAAGAGGTGGAAGAGAAGTTAAATAAGGGCTGCCTTTTGTTATTCGCCAGAATAATCCGACAGAAGGCAGCACTACTTTCCATGATGAGCTTTACGGGGATGTTACCGTGGAGAACAGCGAACTGGACGACATGGTGCTGATTAAGTCCGACGGCTATCCTACCTATAACTTTGCCAATGTTATAGATGACCATTTGATGGGGATTACCCATGTGGTTCGTGGAAACGAATATCTCTCCTCCAGCCCTAAGTACCAAAGACTCTATGATGCCTTCGGTTGGGAGTCTCCGAAGCTGATTCATTGTCCTTTGATTACGGATGAGAATCATAAGAAGTTATCCAAGAGATCGGACACTCCTCCTTTGAGGATCTGATTGACCAGGGCTTTGTGGCTGAAGCGGTGGTAAACTTTGTGGCTCTTTTTAGGCTGGAGCCCTGAGGGAAAAATGAAGAGATTCTTTCTTTAGAGGATTTGGTTCGTTTGTTTGATTACCGTAGAATTTCCAAGAGTCCCTGCGGTTTTCGATATGGGTAAGCTTCGTTGGATGAACGGGGAGTACATCAGAAAATGGACTTCGACAAGTTCTATGAGAGGCCTCCCCTTCGTGAAAGAAGCTGTAGGGTGAGGATTGGATCATAAGAAGATTGCCGAGATGGTTAAGAGCAGAATCGAAATCTTCCCGGACATTCCGAGCAGATTTCCTTCTTTAAGGAAGTACCGGAATATGAGCTGTCTCTTTATGAAAAACAAAAAGGCAAAGTGTAATTTAGAGAATTCTTTGAGCCTTCTGGAAGAGGTTCTTCCTTTATTACAGGAGGAAAATGACTACAGTAACGATCATTTGTATGAGAAATTACAGGCTTCGGTCAGGAAAAGGGCTATAAGACAGGTTTTATGATGTGGTATATCGCATTGCTCTTTCCGGAAAAGCAAATGACTCCCGCAGGAGCTACCGAGATTCTTTCCGTACTGGGTAGGGAAGAGTCCTTAAAGAGAATTGAAAAAGCAATAGAGAGATTAAAAGAAAAGAGGTAATGGCATTGGATAAGCAGGAATTTTTAGAGAGTACAGACATTCTCTTGCACATATTTTAGCAAAAAGCCATGGTAGAGCTGTATGGTTCTGAGGTACAGTATGCGATCGGATCCCCAGATTGAAGATGGCTGTTATTATGACTTTGCTCTGCCCAAGTCCTTGTCCGAGGAGGATTTTAAGACTATTGAGGACAAGATGAGAAAAATCATCAAAGAGAGAGAACTGGATCAGAGAGGAGCTGTCCCGTGAGGCAGCCTTGGCTCTCTTTGATAAGCAAAAGTTCAAAAAGGAGCTGATTCAGGATCTTCCTGCCGATGAAGTCATCAGTATTTATCGTACCGGTGATGATTTTCGTGGATCTTTGCCGGGGACCCTCATGGAGAATTCTCAGGAACTCATGAATGTAGCTTCAGATTAAATCCATTTCCGGAGCTTACTGGCGTGGAGATGAGCACAGAGATCAGTTACAGCGTGTTTATCTTTTTGCCTTCCGGATAAGAATGCCTTAAAGGAGCATTTGAAGTGGTTACAGGAAGCCCAGGAGAGAGCCATAGAAGCTGGGTAGCCAGCTTGACCTTTTCATGTTTGATGAGACTGCTCCCGGAATGCCATATTGGCTTCCCAGAGGTTGGAAGATGTATCAGGCGCTTTTAGCCTATTCCAGAAATGTGCAGGCAAAAGCACGGTTACACGGAGATTTCGCACCCCTTATCAATAATAAGAAATTATGGTTGATTTCCGGACACTGGGCACATTACATTAACAATATGTTTATGGTTCCCGGTATTTCCGGCTGGTTAAAGGCTGATGCTGACCTTTCCGGTGTACTGGAGCATCCTACTGATGCCAGCCTTGGAGAGAAGATTGTAAAGATTCAGGCAGGCTCTGTAATCTACAATCGTGAGAATATTGATACCATGGCGGCAAAGCCCATGAACTGTCCTAACGCCATGATTACCTACAAGAGAAGAAATCGTTCCTATAAGGAGCTTCCAATTCGTTATTCCGAGTATGATGTACTCCATAGAAAGGAAAAATCCGGACAAATGAACGGACTTTTCCGTGTACAGGAGTTCCGTCAGGATGATGACCATACCTTCGTAATGGAATCTCAGATTGAGGCGGAAATTGCGGACATCATCTCCATTGCGGATGAAGTATACAAGACCTTCGGTGTTACTTATCGTGCAGAGCTCTCCACAAGACCTGATGATTTCATGGGAGATATCGAGGTTTGGGATAGAGGCAGGCTGCTTTAAAGAAGATTCTCACCGACAAGTACGGAGAGGCGGTTTTGAAATCAATGAAGGAGACGGTGCCTTCTATGGATCAAAAGATTGACTTACAAATTAAGGATGCTTTGGGAAGAGAGTGGCAGTGTGGAACTATCCAGCTGGACTTCCAGCTTCCACACAACTTCGGCTTAACTTACCAGACTGCGGAAGGAAGCACCGCTATGCCGGTGGTAATCCATGAGCAATTTACAGGATCCTGAGAGCGCTTTTATCGGTATTATTATCGAGAACTGAGGAAGCTTCCCTTCTGGTTAAGCCCCGAGCAGGTAGGCATCGTACCGATTCGAGAAGAGCATAACGACTACGGAAAAAGAAGTTTATGATGCTCTGACGGAAATCGGAATTCGAGCTGAAGCTGACTACAGTGACAAGAACATGAAGGAGAAGATTAAGGGCTATAAGAACTATAAGAATCCTTATATTCTCGTGCTGGGAGACAGAGAAAAGGAAGAAAGAACCGTATCCATCAATATGCGCGGTTCCAATAAGCAGATCAATAACGTTCCACTGGACGCTTTCTTAAAAAGCCTGTGAGAAAAGAATGCAGAAGGAACACAGCTTAGAGCTGATGGATGAGTTTTAATGAATTTGTTCTAAATACAATGAAAAAAATAGAGACAGAGATAGAAGAATGATTTATCGCTTTTTGCAGTATAGCTTGGAACAGGGGCACGCTCTCGCTAACTTCGCCTCGTAGCGGTTCTAAGCTTTTATAAGACAAAAGCTAAGAACCGACGGGCTCAGATTGCCCTTATTCTCAAGCTATACTGCGAAAAAGCGTAGCACAGATTATTTCTTCCTCTGTCTATTTTATTTGAAAATATTTAGAAAAAATTCATGGAAAAACTCAAAAATATCAGTTCAAAGCTGTTAATAAGGTATAATAAAAAGGTTTTTATGGAAAAAGCATGTTTGGACAAAAACAGTTTGTTCGATGAAAAGTGCTTTAAAATAGTGTGCAACGAGAGAATATACCATGATTAAAGGGATAAGCTCAAAAATCTATGTGGTATAAACTTGTAGATGCAGAAGAACTGTAGTAAGGAGAGTCTATGAATAGTGAGCATGTGAGAGAAGGGGTACAGTCTGCGCCTCATAGAAGTTTATTTAATGCCTTAGGTTATACCAAGGAAGAGATGAAAAAACCCATGATTGGTGTGGTTTGTTCTTACAACGAAATCGTACCGGGACATATTAACTTGGATAAAATTGCAGGAAGCGGTAAAGATGGGTATTGCAGGAAGCCGGCGGTATGCCGGTGGAGTTCCCAGCTATTGCGGTTTGTGACGGTATTGCCATGGGGCATACCGGAATGAAATATTCTCTGGTAACCAGAGACTTAATTGCGGATTCCACAGAATGTATGGCAAGGGCACACCAGTTTGATGGGTTGGTGATGATTCCAAACTGTGATAAGAATGTTCCCCGGTCTTTTGATGGCAGCAGCCAGAGTGAATATTCCTACTGTTTTTCGTATCCGGCGGTCCTATGCTGGCAGGAAAAGTAAGGGAGAGAAGCGTTCTCTCTCTTCCATGTTTGAGGCTGTGGGAGAGTATGAGGCAGGAAAGATTGGCATGGAGGAGCTGAAGCTCTATGAGGAAAATGTTTGCCCCACCTGCGGATCCTGCTCCGGTATGTATACCGCAAACTCCATGAACTGCTTAACAGAGGTTATCGGTATGGGACTTCCCGGAAACGGAACCATTCCTGCGGTTTACTCTGCTCGTATTCGTTTGGCAAAGATGGCGGGCTATGCCATCATGGATATGATTGAGAAAAATATTCGCCCCAGAAACATTATGACAGAGGCGGCATTCCGAAATGCCTTAACGGTAGATATGGCGTTGGGATGTTCCACTAATACTATGCTTCACCTGCCTGCCATTGCCCATGAATGCGGCATTGAGTTAAAGGTGGAAAATGCCAATGAAATCTCTGCAAAGACTCCGAATCTTTGTCATTTGGCTCCTGCAGGCTATGCCTATATGGAGGACTTGAACGAAGCCGGCGGAGTGTATGCGGTGATGAAGGAGCTGTCTAAGAAGAATCTTTTGGATCTTTCCGGCATTACTGTTACCGGAAAGACTATGGAGGAAAATATTGCCCATGCCAGAAATAAGGATGAGGAGATTATTCGTCCTATTGATAAGCCCTTTATGCCTATTGGGGTATTGCAGTTCTGAAGGGAAATCTGGCTCCGGATACCGGGGTGGTAAAGCGTTCCGCAGTGGCTCCGGAAATGATGGTGCATGAGGGACCTGCCAGAGTATTTGACTGCGAAGAAGATGCGATTGCTGCTATCAAGGGAGGAAAAGATTAATCCCGGAGATGTGGTGGTCATCCGCTACGAAGGATCCAGGGCAGTCCCGGAATGAGAGAGATGCTGAATCCCACCTCAGCCATTGTGGGTATGGGCTTAGGAAGCACGGTGGCTCTTATTACAGACGGTCGTTTCTCCGAGCGCTTCCCGTGGCGCTGCTATCGGACACGTTTCTCCTGAGGCAGCTGTGGGTGGACCCTATTGCTTTGATTGAAGAGGAGATATTATTTCCATCGATATTCCAAATTACAGCTTGAATGTAAAAAGCTTAGTGATGAAGAGTTGGAGAAGAGAAGAAAGGCATGGAAGCCGAAGAAGAGAACGGATCTGGACGGTTATCTGGTTCGTTACCGTGCGCTGGTTACCAGCGGAAATCGTGGAGCGATTTTTAGAGCTTCCCTAAGGACTGGGAATAAAGATCTTGCTTTGAAAAATAAGTTTTAAAGGAATCTGCTGAAAATTGTATTTTATAAATACGATTCTCTAAATTTCCCTTCCATGGATTGTAATATTGAAATTTTTTGAGTAAAATAAGTAGGGGTTTTACCTTTTCTCTAAGGTAAACCCTATTTCTTCTGGGAGCTTAGTCTAAAAATAAAAAAAGAATAAATAGTTTTTTACAATAATACAAAATGTTTTTATGGAGCTTTCCTAAAAATCAAATAAATAGGAAGTATTATAGATTTTTACGTAGCCAGAGGAATCATTTACGTTAAAATAATGAGATTAAGAAATTTTGTAAGGAAACGATGAGCTCAGTAAGGAGGATAGCAAATGGCACAGATGGGAGATAAGGAGCGAAATAAAATTATTCGTTTTGCTTTGCTTTTGGCAAGCTTTTCTTTGTCTGCTTCTTTTTGTGTTCTTAACTTTTTGCATGGCAGAACTTTTTCAGTCAGAAGCCGAAGGAATGGAAGGAGTGGAAGGAAAGTGACGTGAGCTATATGCTCCTGGAGAAAAAGAACATTCTCTTTCTGAGCTCCTATGATACATCATCCCCACTCTTTTCCAGTGAGTTGGAGGAATGGAATCCATCATTAATCAATCCAATATTCATTTAGATACCATAAACATGGATTTTCAGCACTTTGGACATGATAAGGATATCGAGGCGATTTATACCTTTGTACAAACCCGTTTGGAGAATAGAGAAAAGCCCTATGACGGGGTTTTGGTGGGAGACGATCGGGCTCTGGATTTTGTTCTGGAAAAGCAGGGGGAGCTTTTTCCGGATATCCCCATCATTTTCTTCAGCATCAGCAATCAGGAACTGGCAAAGAATGCGGCTAAAAATCCCAAGATTTCAGGATATTACAGTCCTTCCTTTTTAAAAGATACTTTAAGCTTGGCTGCTTCCCTGCAAATGGGAGCGGACACCATTATGGTGCTTTATGACAATACCTATTGGGGAAATCAAGCTAAGGAAGAGTTTTTCTCCTGCAAAGAAGCTTTTCTTCCTATCGTTTTGCCAGTCTAATTTTTTTCGCAGATGAAAAAGAGGAGTTTTCTGGAAGAGATTGAAAAGCTGGATGAAAAAGAGTATTGTGCTTTACATTTCTACCACATTGGATGAGGACGGCATTACTACCCCGGCAATCAGGCTAGGAAAATGATTTTGTCCAGAGCCAATGTACCGGTTTATAGCTATGTTATGCTGGATAATATCAGGGGATTTTTGGCGGGTAGAGCACCGGATATAAAACAAATGGCCAAGGATGCCAGTCTGCTGATGCTGGATGTGCTATCGGGCAAGAAGGATGTGGAGAAAACCGCAGAGGAAGAGGATAGTCCGGGAAAACTGACAGTGGATAATCGTGTCCTCAGTGCTTACCATCTTTCCAAAGCACGGCTTCCGAAGAATATTGTGTTGGAGGATACTCCTCAGCAATGGATGATGCGCTATGCCCGTTACTTATTTATAGCAGCCTTTCCTTTAATGGCGGTATGCATGATTGCCGTTTACTTCATTATGAGCCGTTTACACAGTAAGAAGGTTCTGCAGGAATTGGAAGAGAAGAATGAGAGCCTCTTGCTGGCAAAGGATGATTTGGAACATAAATTAAGCTACGACTTATTGACGGAGCTTTTGAACCGTCAAACCGCATTGGCAAGGCTTACGGATTATATTGGAGACAGCAAAGATTACTCCTGTGTTTTAGTGGACATTGATAATTTAAAAGAGTTAAATGAATCCAGAGGCTATGATACGGGAGACTTATATCTGGTGGCTGTAGCCAATCGACTTCGTCGTTTTGAAAAGGATCATGGCGTCATTCTTTCCCGTTACGGTGGAGATGAGTTTATGATTATTTTCCCCAGAAAATGTTTGCAGGAGGATTCTCCGGAGCTGGCGGAAATCCTTTCCATCTTCCGAAGGGCAATTACCGTAGGAGAAGAAACGGTATATATGAATGCCTCGGGAGGTGTGGCCTCTTCCATAGGCGGGGAAAGCCCCCGGACGATTGTAATGTACGCCGGGCTGGCCATGAGCTTTGCGAAACGGAAGGGAAAAAAACCGTTTGGTATTCTATAGTGAGGAGCTTCGATACAAAAAAAGAAAAATCAGTCAAATTTTAAAGATGTGGAGAATGCCATTCAGGAGAATTCCTTCTATATGGTATATCAGCCCCAGGTAGACTGTAAGACCAGAAAAGTAGTGAGCTTTGAATCCCTTTATGCGTATTCGAAATGAGGATTGCTCTCCGGATCAGTTTATTCCTGTGGCGGAAAGCTATGGCTATATTGCCAAGCTGGGAAAGATTGCTGTGGAACAGGTTATAAGACAGCTGGCCAAGTGGAAGGAAGAGGGCATGCTCTTTGCCCAATCTCCATTAACTTCAGCAGTTATCAGATTTATGATGATGACTTTGTGGAATATCTTTTTACCAGCTGGATCGTTATGAAATTCCTCATGAATACGTGGTCTTGGAAAATCACTGAGGAATTCTTTTTCGAAGAAGTAAGCAGACCAAGAAAATCTTCAATCGTCTGGTGGAAGCCGAAATTCAACTGCATTTGGATGACTTCGGAACCGGCTACAGCAGTTTTAGCTACCTGCCCTATATTCCCTTGAATACGGTGAAAATGGATAAGTCCTTAATCGATCATTTCCTGCCGAACAATGGAGACGTTATTCGAAACTTGATTGACATTGTTCATGACTTGGGAAAGGTTGTTATCGTAGAAGGTGTGGAAGATGAATGGCAGTACGAAAAACTCTTGGAGTATCAATGCGATATTATTCAAGGCTATCTTTTTGGCGGGCCTTTGCAGGCGGGAGAAATTCCTTAAGGAGGAAAATAGAAAATGGTATTTCAGAATCTAAAGAATCATAACAAGTACGATTTATCCAATGAACGATTTCAAGCGGCATTTCAGTTTTTAAAAAGAGAAGATTTAAAAGCAACTTGAAGATGGAAGCTATCCTATTTTGGGAGAAGAGGTCTTTGCCATGGTACAAAGCTTTTGAAACGGATTTGGAAAAAAATCGGCGCTTTGAAGCCCATAATCTTTACTTCGATATCCAGAATCTTTTGGAAGGGGAGGAAAGAATCGATGTGATTGACCGCTCTTCCTGTGAGCTTATAGAGAATCCGGAGGGAAAGGATATCTGTTTTTAGAGCCGAAGTCGGCATTTTCTCAAATGCTCTTAAAAGCAGGAGATTATCTCATTCTTTCTCCTGAAGAGGCTACAGACCTGCTGTTGCTGGTGTACAAGCCCATGCCATGCAGGAAGGTTGTTGTAAAGGTAAAACTGTAATACGTTATGAAATGAAGAAAAAAGAAGAAAGAGAAAAAATAAAATTCTATATATAAATTAAATTCCGTACGAAAGTAAGAAGAATGTAGAAAAATTGTTCATTTTTGGAAAGGGAAGAAGAATAAAAGAAGTAAAAAGAAGAGGAAAAAAACTTAAGAATGAAAAATCCAATCTTCTTTATAAAGTTTTTCTTTTTCGTCCGGTTACAGCAGAAAATTCCAAGAATCAAGCCTTGTCAGGATGTCTTGTTTTTGAAAAAGCTGTGGTAGAATACATTAGCTATTGTTTAAGTATTAATTTTTAAATCATTATGAAGGAGTAGAAGACATGAAGCGTAAAAGAAAGCTGTTAGCGATCTTGATGGCACGTGGCTATGGCTGGCAGGAGTATCCTTTGCAAATGCAGATGAGCTTACTTCCGGCATCCCCAGTACGGTGACAAGCGGTACGGAAAACCGGCAGTCAGGGCAGCCCCTCGGAAGAAGATATCCGAGCTGAACAGGCGAAACAGGCGAAACAGGAAGAAGCAAGACAGCAGCTGCCAGTGCAATTAATGCAACCACCGGTAAAGCTATCAACGTAAACGCTAGTGCCGTTTATGTGAATAAGGATAACTCTGCAGCATATAATAATGAAGGAATCGACAACTATGCGCAGTTCGGTGTAAAGTGTGGATTTTACCGTACCGGAGGGACAGAGCCCAAAGGCGGGAGATACGACCACCTTCCAGTTGTCCGATTCTTTAAGAATTCAAAAATCAGACAACTTCGATATTAAAGATGGGGATCAGGTCGTAGCAAAGGCTAGCATTGATGCGGCAAATAGAACCGTTACCTTGACCTATACAAATTATGTAGAGCAGAGAAGTGATATTAAAGGAAAGTTCTGGCTTTCTCTTCAGGTTAACTCCGATAAGGAGACAGAAGCCAAGCAGCTTAGCACTTCTATAAAGGTTAACAACACTTCCAATTTGGCGATTGCCGGTTCCATCAACTATACCGGAATCACAAAAAGATAGTGATTTTGATTTAGTAAAGGATTCCTGGCAAAATTTCGTAGAGGAAACCGATGCGCTGGAAACAAGGTATATCTAATTCGTTACCGCGTTTTGGTAAATGTTGGAGCAAGAACCAATATTACTTTAAAGGATACTTTTGGGAGAGGGACATTTTCCTACTACAGCAGTGATGAACATCCGTATCTATCCGTAAAGGGGTGTTTGGCAGAGAGGACAGTATGTCAACGGAAACTGGGTTGCTGATGAAGTAAACGGTAAGAACTTTGACATTCGTAATTCCCAGAAGACAGGACCTGCTACCCAGAGCACAGCACTGGAAGCACAGTATAAAAGCTGCTGTAGGCAAGAAAGACCTTTACTTTGAATCTTGAAATACAGCTGCCAATGAAGGCTTTGAAATTGTTTACTATGCAAAGGTTGACGGAAAGCCTGTAACAAACTTTAATTATCACAATGAGGTTGAATTGGACTCTGACGGAAACGGTGGAAAGCCGTTGAAGAAGAATACAATGTTAATGTACAGAGCGCAGGAGGCGAAGCTTCCGGTGACACCTTAAGATTAAGTTAAAGAAGGTTAATGAAGATCAGAAGAGCTTGTACGGGTGCGGTATTCAGTGTCAGCAACAGTGAGGGAGCTGAGGTGGGTAAATTAACCACTGATGCAAACGGAGAAGCTATTCTTTCCGGCTTGTTAAGAGGAGACTATACCGTTAAGGAGATTCAGGCTCCTGCAGGATATATTTTATCCGATGACAGCTATAGTGTAAAAGCGGATATGTTCGATGTGGCTAAGGTTGCAAGCCTTACCGTTGTAAACAATAAGGCGGAAGCAAAGAGAAATCTCTATGTGACCAAGAAGTGGGTAGATGCAGGAGATAAGGCACAAAGCAGACCGAAGCAGGTAACCGTGAGAGCTTCTTCGTAACTGGAGAGGTTATTGGCGTAACGCAGGAGTTAAGCCAGGCAAATGCTTGGAAGACTTCCTTCTCCGACCTTCCAAAGTATGACGAAAACAGTAAGGCTTACAGCTATACCATTCGTAGAAAAAGCAGTGGAGGGATATGCTCCGGCTATTTCCGGAACACAGGAGCTTAGCTTTTACCTTAACCAATACTATCAGCAATAAGATTTCCATTCCTGTTACCAAGGTATGGAGCGGAAAGGGAGATCATCCCTCATCCGTAACCGTTCGTCTCTTAGCAGACGGAAAGGAAATTGCTAAGCAGGATCTTTATGCCAACAATAACTGGCAGTACACCTTTACCAATCTGGAGAGAAGCAAGAATGGTAAGGAGATTCAATATACCGTTACAGAGGATGCGGTAGCAGGCTATACCACCAAGATTAGCGGAGATGCTGCTACAGGCTATCTCAATGTAATTACCAATACCAAAGTTAGCCAGGATCCTAACGCTCCGGGTAATAAGGGCGGCGGAAACGGCGGCGGAAATGGCGGCGGAACTCCAAGCAGAAGCAATAACCGTGGAGGAAGTAATAAACCCAATACTCCCGGATCTGTATTGGATGCTTCCAGAGAGCCGGGAGGCAGCCAGGATAAGGCTCAGGGCAAGAACGGTTCCGTATTAAACGCCAGCAGAAACAAGAAGGCTGACGGTTCCGTATTGGATGCATCTCGTTCCACATCTACCGGCGACAACAGCAGAGCTCTTCAGTATCTTGCATTATTTGCAACTACCGGAGTAGGACTTTTCGCTTGGGTATTGGCAGAAGAAAAGAAAGAAAAGCTGAGAAGTAAAACGCAGTTTTCGCCCCATGAAAATGGCAGGAAGCATAATTACTATGCAGGAAGCATAAAAAGCGAAAAACCGTCTAAGATTTCTTAGGCGGTTTTTCATATAGCAAATAATTATTTAAAATCTCTGTATTAATTCTTTAAAAACTTATTTTTCACCTTGAAATTTTAAGAAAATATGCTAGAATAGTGAGTGACGCTAAAATTAAGTATTTTTAAGGAGAAGAAATATGAAAGCTAAGAGGCAGATTTTGTCCCTTTTGCTGGTTCTTTTAATGGTATGGCAGGGATTTTCCTATGCCAATGCCGAAACCGGTACTAGCAGGGGAACAACTGTAGTGGCAAGCGGAGTACAGGGGACTGGTACAGAAGCTTCAGCAGCAAGCAGCAGCACATTTCCGGAGCCGGCACTGAAGTACATCAGGAAAAGGCTATGAAAATGCTTTATCCGATGCAAAGTTATTGGTAAATGGTAAGCCTATACAGGATGTAGGGAGCTTTGCAAGCTATCAGAGCATGCGTTTTGAAGCAACTATTAATGTACAGGGCTTAAATATTGAAGAGGGTGACTATATCTCTATCCAGCTCCCTAAAGAATTAAAGTCCACTAGCTTGAACTTTAATATTCCCGGAGACAATGGAAAGATTCTGGCTAAAGGTGCGTATAATCAAGCGACCAAGGAAATCGCATCACCTTCACAAAGGATGCCGAGCACTACAGCGGTACTGAATGGTCAGATATTCTTTAGTACGAAATTGACCAAAAGTGATATCGTCAACTTCAACTACTCCACTTGAGCTGAAAATTAATGGACTGACGGTCATTAACCAAAATGTAAAATATGAAATCATAACCAGAGAAAATCCGAAAAGCTTTTATAAGGAAAGAGACAGAAATCTTTATCCGGTTGTAGATAAGGACGGAAATACCCATTATTTAATCCATTACCAGATTACTCTGGATATGAGAAATATTAAAAAAGGTACCCGGTGCAACAAGTTATGAAAATATTGTTTTTACCGATACCCTGCAAAGTAATGCTAGAGTTACTTTGATGTAAAAATCATTTTACCGATCTAGAAATTGAACCAAGCTGAGTATCGATAAGTATGCTCCTGTCCTTAGAAAAGGAATCTGGCGTTCCGGAGATTTTAATCAACATGGTGTTTGGGAGAATGCCCTGATGATTCCGATGCCAATCGAGGTAAATTTTGGAGTCTTCGAAATAGACAGAATGTTCAGATTTTGCTCCGGTAGTGGAGGTAGCCCCAAACTATTCTTCAGACGGAAGAAGTTTTTAGCTATTCTTTAGGAACTGTTGTTACCTGATGATGGTTATGACTATTGACTATTATGTAGAGAGTAACGAAGCATTTTAAAAATGGTGATACGTTCTATAATTTATAGCAACGCTTACCGGTAACGAAATTAAAGCGACCAACACTGTAGAGACTTTATGAGTCAGTGAAAGCCGGCGGTTTCTTAAACGGACAACCTTCAGCTTCAGGTTAAGAAGAGTCGGAGATGATGGCAGAAGCTCTTGCAGGGTGCTAAGTTTACTTTAGTTAATCCTAAGACTAAATATACCAAGACCATTGCTGACCGATGAGAACGGTATTGCAAAGTTGGAAAAATATTTTCAAAAGCCGACTATGTCTTGACCGAGGTGGAAGCTCAGATGGTTACGAGTTGGATTCCACTCCCGCACCATCAGCAAGAGGATTTTGAGAAATTCCGTGCAAAAACGGATGCAACCGTAGAAAGTGGAAGCATGAATAAGAAGAAAGAAGTTGTTGACAGAGAAGCCAATCTTTCTGTGAAAGAAGGAATGGGTATTGGATCCAGCTCTCACGACCAATAAGCCTGAGAAAGGTTGTGGTATCCGTTTTAAAGAACAGGTGTGAAGGATGAAGAATCTTACAGTAGAGTTATCCGCATCCCAACGGCTGGAAGTCACTTCTCCAATCTTCCCTAAACAGGGATGCCAATGGAAAGGAAATTGTTTATACGGTTTCCGAAGAGGAAGTAGCAGGCTTTAGGGCGGCAATTTCCGGATCGGAAAAGACAGGATTCACCATCAGCAACTATAATCGGTTCCAGGTGGTAATTCCTGTGACCAAGATTTGGCAGGGGTAAGGGATGCTCACCCCGACCATTTTGAACGTACAGCTTTTTGCTAACGGGAGAAGGTAGCTACCTACACTTAAATAAGGCTAACGATTTGGCAGCACAGCTTTGATATGCCAAAGCTTGATGCAAACGGTAAAAATCCGTTATACCGTTACTGAGGATAGCGTTGCTGGCTATAGCAGCAACAACACAGAGCAACATCACTGCTACCAGCTATGTCAATGATGTTGTAAATAAGAAAAAATAACGATACTCCTAACCCCCAATGGTGGAGTGGCAGAAAATGGTGGCAGCGAAACGGCGGAGGAAACTCCCCAGCCCAAGTCCTTCACAGCCAAATCCCAAGAGGTGGAGATGTGTTGAATGCGAACCGTACATCTGCAGGAAAATCCGGATGTAATCACTGCAGATGGAGCTACTCAGGTGCAGATAGAAATGCACAGCAGAATGTTGGGCCAGGAGCTGTTCTGGGCGCTGAGCGTGGACAGACCAAAACCGGAGACAGCAGTGCAATGCTTCTGTACTTTCTGCACTCTTTAGCTTAACCGGACTGGGCTTTTCACAGCACTGGTTTATGGCAAAAAGAAAGACCGTAAAGAGATAATATAAAATTATTTAAGAAGGGTCTGATAGTCAAAATAATTCTCTATGCAATATAGGTCTGAAAAAGGGCACGTTTCTAACTTCGCCTCATAGCGGATACTAAGCGAAAAACAGAAAAACTTCTGTTTTTCTGATACACTCGACAGCTCAGATTACCCTAATTCAAACCTATATTGCATTAAAAGCTTATTATTTTTTTGATTTTTGCAGACCCTTCTTTTTAGTAGCTCTACTGGCTTTCTCTTTTTGTCCTATACCCTCTTTGTGATTTCGCTCTATGCGCTTTGTTAAAAACATGTTAAAATAACATTTCAACGATTTTGTGTTTTATCAATGATAGAAAGAAATTAAAGGTCGATAGCAATTTCATAAATAGATGACAATTACAGGAATCAATAGTGCTTTAAATAATGAAACAATATTTTAAAAATCAAGATAGTAATTAAAATAGAGTAGATAGTAGGGGAGGAGTGGTTATGGAATGGAATCTGAATCAAATGCTATTGATGTGGGGGATTGTCATTTTCTTCAGCGTTTTTTTGAAAAAGCTCTCTGTAAGAATGGGTCTTCCCATGCTTTTAGCCTTCCTTTTTTTAGGAATCGTCTTCGGTAGTGACGGCGTATTTAAGATTCCCTTTGAAAACTATTCTCTGGCTGAAAATATTTGCAGCTTCGGTTTAATCTTTTATTATGTTCTCCGGCGGTTTTGGAACAAGCTGGAAGAGGCAAAAGCACATTTCCAAGGAAGCAATGGTTTTATCCACTTTGGGCGTAGTCCTAACGGCGGTGGCTGTAGGGCTTTTCTGTATGTTGGCGTTTAAGATAAGTTTTTCCTGGGGACTATTGCTGGGCTCTGTAATTGGCTCTACCGATGCGGCTTCCGTCTTTTCCATTCTGCGTTCTCGAAAACTGAATTTAAAGGATAGAACAGCCTCCTTTACTGGAGTTTGAATCAGGAAGTAACGATCCCATGTCCTATATGATGACCTTAATTTCCATGCTGATGATTCAGGGAGAGCTATCCTTCGGACAGATGCTCAGCATGCTCTTTTGCCCAGGTTTTCTGGGGCTTATCCGTAGAGCTTTGTGGTGGCTCTGCTTACCCAGTATCTTATGCGGAAGGTGGATGTCTCCGGAGATGGCTTTGACTTTTGTCTTTGTTTTAGGGTTCAGCGGTTACTGCGTATTCCCTTTCCTCCGTACTGAGAAACGGTTATCTTTCCGTTTGATTTGACCGGGAATTATTCTGGGAAATGGAAAAATCAAAGAAAAGAAGGAGATGGTGTCTTCTTTGACGGCTTTAACAGGGACTGATGCAGCTAGTGATTTTTCTTTTGCTGGGACTGTTATCCCAGCCTTCAGAGCTTCCTCATGTGGCGTTTCAGGGCTTGATTATTTTCTTTTTCCTGACCTTTATTGCCAGACCGCTTTCCGTGTTCTTACTCATGAGTTCTTCCCTCCTCCAAAAATCGAAATTTCCTCATTTCCTTTGCGGGTCTGCGAGGAGCAGCTTCCATTGTATTTGCAATTTTAGCGGTGGAAAGCTTGGGAAGCGGAGACTTTTTGTTCCATCTGGTATTTTTTATCGTGATTCTATCGATTCTCTTTCAGGAAGCTTTTACCGAAAATGGCAGGACGCTGGATATGATTGATGATCAAAGCGACGTTATGAAGACCTTTTACGGACTATACGGAGCAAAAGCCGGTGCAGTTTATTGAGTTTATCATTCCTGAAGGGCATCATTGGGCAGGGGCAGTTGATTAAGGATATTATTACGCCGCCGGACACCCTATCATTTTGGTGGAAAGAAATGAGAAAAGAATTACCAAGGGAGATACGAAGATACAGGGTGGGAGACCGGGTGGTTATCGGTTCTGCCAAGTCTACCAGTACTCGGACTTGGATATCGTTGAGCTGGAGGTAGACAGGGACAGTGTTTATGCCAATAAAACCATTGCAGAAATCCCAAGAGATGAGATGGCCAGAGTGCTTTCTGATTGAAAGAGGGTAAGGAAATCGTGATTCCTAATGGAACACTACCATTGCAGTGGGAGATATTCTGGTGATTTACAGATTGAATGAGTAATAGACCCAAAAAGTTTTTGTATTGTAGAGCTAAAAAGTTTTGTATCGTAGACCTAAAAAGTTTTGTATTGTAGACCTAAAAAACAGTTCTGCATCATAGGCTTAAAAACAGTTCTTTAGTGCCTGTACTTTCTTCCTCCTGAAGCTTGCGGTATTCGCCGAGGGGCAAGCGCAGGATCTAAATGCACTGAGTCCCATGGAAAGTCTTTGAAGCTTTGTGACCACATAATCCGGAGACAGGGCTAGAAACATTTTTGATTTGATGGGAATTTTCCTTCCATGATAATGACTTCACACGGCTTCCTTCCTCAGTGGAAGATAGGCAACGTGCCTTTGCAGGCATGGCAATTAAATCCGTATCGTATTGGATGCCTTGTCGTAAGCGATCCAATTCCTCTTCGGAGATTTTGCCGAATTTCACCGATATTTTTCTCAATATGCATTTTCGGAGAAAGTAACTTTATGGGCTAAAAGCACCGTCATTCATAATCAAAAGAAGCCCCTCCTGTCCTTATCCAAGCGTCCTACAGGAAAGAGGTCTTTTCTGTGTATATCGGAAAAAGAGATCCAGGACGGTTTTTGCTTTTCTATCCTCGGTGGAGGAAAGCACTCCCACCGGTTTATTCATCATGTAATAGGAGAACTCTTCATAATGAATAGGCTCGTCTTTATACACAATCTCGGAATCTCGGGCTGAACTTCCATGCTTGATCCTTCACAATCTCTCCGTTAATCTTGACCAAAGCCCTTTTCAATTTCCCGTTTTAATACGGAACGGCTTTCTACCCCATGTCTGAAAGATATTTATCCAGTCTCAACTTTGTCCCCCATCCGGAAGGAGAAATACTCCTGAAGTTTCTCCTCCTCTTTATTCATAACGAGTATCGCTCGAAAGCGTGCGATATTCGTTATAATCAGTGGCGCAGGCGAAGCCTGAGACATCTTGTTTATCTTTTCGCTCTTTCCTTTATTGCTCTTCTTTTTCCGCAAGTCGTCTTCGTATGGAAATGCTGTTTGCATTCAGATTGTCGGATATGGGAAGTAAGAGATATTCTTTTCGTCAATGATTCTACTTTTCCAAAAATTGCGGAAACTTCATTTTTAATCCTTAAATGCACATTATCCGAATCCAAAACGAAGGGTGGAATCTGCCAGATTTTTCCAAAAAGACTCTCGTTTTTCTCTCCAGCTCTTCTTCATACAGAGAAGAGAAGTTCAATAACTGTTCTTCTGTGGCTCCGGCCTTCTCCAAAAGAGCCTTCACCTGGTTTTTCGGAAGGCTTTGTTCCCGCTCTTCTTCATTTTCCTTATTCTGTAATTCGGCAAGCTCTTCTTGGAGTAGTCGAACATTTTCAAAGATGCAGTCCTCCTGTAAAATTTCCTCCACCAGCTTGGAAAAACAATGCTTTTTGTTGCTTTTTCGCCCATGGGCAGGGAGTGCCGAAGAGGCTTTCAGGAACTGGAGTCCAGACTATCCTCTCTTTTTTGCAGCGATACAATAATTTCATGAATATCACTGTTTCGATCATGAAAGGCAGGATAGAGGAAGGAAATCTCCGGCTTTTGGACAACGAAGTCTTCGGAACGGCTGATAAAGGAATCACTCTGCTGATCAAAGCAAAGACCTTCCTTCAGAAGACTCACCGGACAAAGAGCAAAAAGGAGGAAGGAATAAACATTTTCCGAAGCATCCTCCAGAACCAAACCGTCGGTGGTCTTTTTTGGTACATCATAAACCCCATGGGCCAGAAGCAGAAGATGCTTTCCGGGAATAGGATAGTCCTTTCGAATCTTTTCAAAAAAAGCATCATAAAGAGCCTCCTCCTTCAGCTCGGACTGCAAAGCTGATAGAGCTCCTGTGCTTTCCCCTTCCTTTTCTTCCTCGAGTGGGAAAGCCAGGGTAGAGATTTCTTCCAAGCTTACCGGAAAGAGACTGCTTAAAAAGCTCGCAATATTTAAAACAATTCCTTATCCTCCAAAGCATAGAAGGAGTCGGAGAAACGAGAAATAACTTCTCCCTCTTCATTTACAGCAACTGACCATACAGTCAATACGACAATCTTCTTTTTGAAACACTTTTAACTTCCGCAATTCCTTTTTTTATCCATACTATACTCCTTTTTCTTCTCAGCTAGTATTCTAATAAAAATGCTTCGGATTAACAAGTCTTAAAAACTCTTCCTGAAAAACTGTGGTATAGTAAGAAGAAATGGCAGAACTAAAAAAGAAGGGTTAATCATGGCGGACAAGAGAAATATAGACAGCGGAGAGAAAAATTTTCGTAATCGAAGCGATAAATATGAGACAGAACGACAGAGCAAGCTAACAGCAGTGCAAGAGAAGGAGCAGTACTGGAGGAAATGAATTCCTCGAAGCCTAACGGAAGAGGAGACGACGGAATATAGAAGAAGAAAGGCAAGAATCAAGAAGAGAGAGAAGCGGTAAGAAATGTTCGGATACTTTTCGTTATGTAGCCTTGGTGTTTATGTTCCTGGTGTTTAAGGCCTTTTGCCGGAATTGTACATTTTATTGAGAAGAGCAGAACGGAGCAAAAAGGAGCTATTGAGGACGGTGGTGGAGAGCTCCATTTCGGAGGGGCTTTCGGAAGAAAGCGAGAAGGGCAGGAAAGTGCTTCGGAAACCGCAGAAAGTGCCAGTGAAGACAATGGTCTTGTGCTATCCGGCGGACGATACATCGACCCCAGCAAACCCATGGTGGCTGACCTTTGATGACAGATCGGATGTGCAGGTGGACAGCATTTTGATGGATGAGCTGGAGAAGGTGAATGGAAGATCTACCTTCTTTGTTGTGGGACAGCAGTGGAAAAAGTTTCCCGGAGGATATTAAAAACACTGTGGAGCGTGGTCATGAGGTGGGGAAATCACTCCTATGATCATGATATTCATTTGAGTAAAAAGGTGTGGACTATATTCGGAAATGAGTTCGATAAGACGGATCAGGCGGTTCAAAATGCTTCCGGCGTTGCTCCTGCATTGGTACGTCTTCCGGGGGAAATTACACGGCGGATGTGAAACAGCAGTAAGTAAACCTCTGATTTTTGGTCTATTGATACGGGAGGACTGGCGTTCTCGGGATGCGGAAAAACCAAGCAGATTGTTTTGAGTCAGGTAAAGGATGGGGATATTGTGTTGATGCATGCTCTGTACCTTTCTACGGCTGAGGCCTGCAAGGCGATTATTCCGGAATTAACGGCCAGAGGATATCAGCTGGTTACCGTTTCGGAGATGATTCGTTTCCGCGGTCAGGATGTTGCCGGCGGAAACGGCATACAGTATAAAGCATTTCCCGCCTGTGGTAACGGAAACACAGGCTGCAGTACGGAAAGCACCGTTTCCGTAGTGCAAAGCTCGGCTGTACTCAATCAGCCACCGCTTCATCTACAAAGTCCGCAGAGACTAAGGCGAAAAGCAGTACGGAAAGTACAAAAAGCAAGAAGAGTAGCAGCGAAAGCAGTTCTTCTACGAAGAAAAGCAACACAAACTCTACGAAGGAGAGCACAAAATCCACCAAGGAAAGTACGAAATCCACAAAGGAAAGTACAAGTGCTACGACTGCCCAGACAACGGCGGAAAGAAATCCTGCAACAGCAGACACGGAAACCTCAGCCCCTGCTCCGGCGAATTTTAACGGGGCGATAGATGCGAGGATCCTCATTAGAAGAGAGATTCAAGGCGATAATAATTATTTTAGAAAAACCCTCTTTTGTATAAGAGGGTTTTTGTTATACTAGTTCGGATTATTATTTAAACAGTTGCATACGGTTTATGCTGAGGCAGTCTCGTTCAAAAAGGAAAAATTTATGGATTTTGAGTGGATATGAAAAGGAAATACAAGATTTATCCCTACTAATAGAAAAACAATATACCTTATTTGATGAGGGATTTTTCACAGCTAGGATACCTTCTTGGAATGGCGGAAAAATTAGATGATGAATCTTTGAAGGGCTATGTGTACTATCAGTTGGCTGATGCATACTATAACTCATTTTGACGTGGATCAAATGCAGCTTTATCTTTCCCCAAGCGATTAAATCCCAGCAGGAGGGTACAGGATTTTTCTCTTTTGACCCGTTCTCATAATCTCCTGGGTATCACGGAGTTTTTACGAGGAAACTTCGCTCTGGCTTTAGACTATTATATGACTGCCTTAAAGTATTATGAGCAGATGGAAGAAGCGGATAATAGTCTAAGCGGTATTAGAAATCCAATATTGCAAGACTTATTTTTAGCTAAATGACTACGATCATGGTCGCTATTACGCCGAAGAAGCCCTCTATGATATTAGTGGAACTACCATGAGACAGTGCGTATGTTTCCAATATGATGAGCATTTATATTTTTCCTGGGAAATATCTATTTTAAGCAGAAGTCGGGATGTACAGGCGGCAAGAGCTTGCCTGGAATCTGTCCTGACCCTGGCAAAGAATTCCCCTATCCCGGAGAGTTGCTGTCCGGTATCGACATTTTAAGCTTTTCTATTCGTCTTGCTCATTTTGAGGACAAACTATCGGAGGGATCTGATTCGACGTTTTGTGAATCAGGGCGGTAATGACGGCCTCGAATCCCACATGATAGAGGATGTGTGTGATTTGGCGGATTTCTTTTTGGAAATTGATAAGCTTTAAGGCATGTCATAAGGTTTTGCATCTTCTGGAGGAAAGCTTTCGGAAATCAATCTTCGGAATTGCAGAAACGCTTTTTAGAATCCAAGCTACGGTATTTTGACAAGATTTCGATGAGAAATCCAGAAATGAGTCTGCCTATCACTACTATGAGATGGTGAAGCAGCAGGAGGTGGAAAAAGGTCAATGCCTTTTTATTTGCCTTAAAAGATTCGGAAGGATTTGGAGGATTTAAAAGGAGCAGAATGCCTTTTATGGAGGAGGAAAATGTTCGCCTCACCAGAAAGCGGATCATGATGAATTAACCGGTCTTCCCAACCGATTATCATTTGAGTACCTTATGCGGATGCCGCCTTTTGAGAGAGCATATAATTCCAGAACCCCTGTAGGTCTTTGAAATGGTGGATTTAGACTATTTTAAACAGTACAATGATCGCTACGGTCATCAGGTAGGGGACGAATGTCTTCGTTTGGTGCTAGGGAAATCAAGAAGCTCTGTGCAAAGCATCCCGGCATCTACGCTGCCCGTTACGGCGGGGGATGAATTTGTTCTGATTTATGAGAATATGCAGGATGAAGAGCTTTTAAGCCATGCCAAGGAATTGGGAGACTCAGTGAAAGCCTTAAACTTACAACATTCGGAAGAAGTGGGAGGAGGAGTTGTGACCATTTCCCAAAGAGATCCGAAAATTCCGTTCCGCTGAAGAAGAACAGGGTTTGGGACTATACCTTTGCGGCAGATACCGCCCTTTATAACGTAAAAGGGAAAAGAGGGAGGAATTCTGCTGATTTCACAAGGCAAAAGCTTTCGGATGAAGCTTTGTATGTCTAACGAGAAATGAGTATGTTTTCATACTAGCTTTCATGCAGTATAGGTCTATACGAGGGAGTACCCGATTATAGACCTATACTGCGTTTAACGATATTTTTATAATAGATACAGTTCTTCAATACATTGGATTAAGCTGGCTGAGTGTGCCCCAATTCAGACCTATATTGCTTAGAAAAATCTTTTTGATTTTTACAGTTTCTTATAGCCTTCCATGATCGTTCCGCCCCCGAGAACCAGGTCTCCGTCATAAAGCACCACGTACCTAGCTGGTTACGGCTCTTTCTTTTTTCCGGAAAGCGTAGGAAGACGTCGCCGTTTTTCCGGACAGAGACGATTGCAGGAACAGCCTTTCCGTTATAGCGGGTTTTGGCTTCTACATCCTTTCTTCCGTTGGGGAAAGGCTGATCCAGTTAAAATCATTGGTCAATAGTGACTCAAAGTAAATCCCTTCTTTGTCGAGAGAATCACTTGATTTTTCGATGTTTTTCCGGAAACATACATGGGCTTTTTTCAAGGAAAAGCCCCAAAGCCCTTTCTTTGACCGATAGTGTAACGGACAGTACCTCTATGTTCTCCCAGCTTTTTCCCGTTTTCATCCACAAAGTCTCCGCTGGGATAAGGCTTTCCCGGAACTTTTCAGAAAATCTCCATAATCTCCATTGGTCACAAAGCATATATCCTGAGAATCCGGTTTATCGGAATTGATAAAACCGTATTTGTCCCGCAATTTCCCGGACTTCTTCTTTGAGGAGTATTCTCCCAAGGGGAAGAGGGTATGGGCCAGCTGTTCCTGACTTAAGAAAATAGAGTACATAGCTTTGATCCTTTTTCTCGTCTTTTGCCTTCTTCAGAAGATAACGTCCGCTGACTTTCATCCTTTTTCGATTCTGGCATAGTGACCGGTAACAATATAAGAACAGGAGAGTTCCTCCGCCCTTTGGTAAAAGCTTATCGTGCTTCATAAAACGATTGCATCGAATACAGGGTTGGGGTTCCGCCATTTTTCATAGGTCTCCACAAAGGGAAGAATGACTTTTTTTGAAAAATCGTCCTTGAAATTCAAAACATAAAAAGGGCATGGAAAGGGTAGAGCACCTGTCTTGCGTCCTCCACGTCTTCTAAGGTACAACAGGTTCTGCTGCGGCAGACTGTCCGGTTTCACTATCGTATAATTTCATGGTGATGCCGATACAATCATATCCTCTTTCCTGCATAAGCGCCGCGGCATAGAGCTGTCCACACCGCCACTCATGGCGATTAAAGCTTTTCCATGCTAAACTCCTTTTTGCAAAGTATTATGTTTTTATTAGTGTAACATAGGGAGAAAAATGCCTTGCAAAAGCTAGGGAAAAGAGTTTATGAAAAAATGAAGAGGTAGAGATAGGTATTAAGCGAATTTTTGAAAAACAGTCTATGATGGAAACAGGCTTTATAAAAATTCTTAAAAACTCCTATAAAATTAAGCTAATTTAACGGAAAAAGCCTTTGTATATCTGCTTTTCCTATGCTAAAAATTTCAGCAGTATGCATTATTTTTAAGAGGGGAGAAAAACCATGAAAGGTATTATTCTTGCAGGAGGTTCCGGCACCAGATTATATCCGCTGACAAGGGTGACTTCTAAGCAATTGCTTCCGATATATGACAAGCCGATGATTTACTATCCTTTGTCCGTTTTGATGGATGCGGGGATTCGGGATATTTTGATTATTTCCACACCTACAGACACACCCAGATTTCAGGAGCTCTTAGGGGATGGAGAGGCTTTTCGGTTTAAACTTACAGTATGCGGTACAGCCCTCTCCGGACGGATTGGCGCAGCCTTTTTAATTGGGGAAGAGTTTATCGGAGGAGAGCCGGTAGCCATGATTTTGGGAGATAACATTTTCTCCGGAAGAGGCTTTAGAGAAATCTTAAAGAAGGCTGTGGCAAAAGGAGCATGGTGCCACCGTGTTCGGTTATTATGTGGATGACCCGGAGCGTTTTCGGTATTGTGGAGTTTGACGCAGTGGAAAGGCAATTTCTATTGAGGAAAAGCCGGAGAAAGCCCAAGTCCAACTACTGTGTAACCGGTTTATATTTCTACGACAACAAGGTTGTGGACTATGCGAAAAGCCTAAAACCTTCCAAGAGAGGGAGCTGGAAATCCTGACCTGAACCGTATCTATCTGGAAAAGGGAGAGCTGGATGTGGCTCTGTTGGGACAGGGCTTTACCTGGCTGGATACAGGAACCCATGAGTCCTTAGTGGATGCTACCAACTTTCGTTTGTACCATTGAGACCCATGAGGCACAGGAAGATTGCCTGTCTTGAAGAAATTGCCTATCGTAATGGCTGGATTAGCAAGGAAAAGGTTTTAGAAGCCTATGAGCTTTTGAAGAGAAAAAATGAATATGGCAAGTACTTAAAGGATGTTTTTAGACGGAAAATATATCGAGGAGCAGTAGGAGAGAAGATGAAAACAATCGTAACCGGAGGCGCAGGCTTTATTGAGGAAACTTCATGCATTTTGTGGTAAATGCCTATCCCTGATGAGGGAGTGGATTTGCCTGGACAGCCTGACCTATGGGAAATTTGAAACCTTGAAACCCTTAGAGGAAAGAAAAATTATCGTTTTATCAAGGGAGATATTACAGACAGAGCTTTTATCTTTGATTTATTTGCAAAAGGAAAAAGCCGGATGTGGTGATTAACTTTGCGGCAGAGTCCCATGTGGATCGTTCCTTAAAGGATCCGGAAATCTTTTAAAGACCAATGTTTTTGGGCACCGTTTGTTTAATGGATGCCTGCAGAGAGTACGGTATAAAGCGTTATCATCAGGTATCCACTGATGAGGTATACGAGACCTTCCTTTAGAAAGAACAGACCTTTTTCTTTACAGAGGATACTCCTATTAAAGACCTCTTCTCCTATTCATCCTCCAAGGAAGTGCAGACCTTTTTGTACTGGCATATCACAGAACCTTCGGACTGCCGGTGACCATTTCCCGTTGTTCCAACAACTACGATCCCTATCATTTTCGGAGAAGTTGATTCGCTGGTAATTTCCAGAGCCCTTAAATAACGAAAGTATTCCTGTTTACGGTAAGGGGAGAATGTTCGTGACTGGCTCTATGTAACCGACCATTGCAAGGCTATCGACCTCATTGTCCGTAAAGGAAGAGTGGGAGAGGTCTACAATGTTGGCGGACACAATGAAAGAACCAATCTTGAGGTTGTGAAGACGATTTTAAGGGCTTTAGACAAGCCGGAATCCCTGATTCATTATGTGACAGACCGTCCCGGACACGATATGCGTTATGCCATCGACCCCACTGAAGCTGGAGACTGAACTTGGCTGGAAGCCGGAATATACCTTGATACCGGAATCCCGTAACCATTCAGTGGTACCTGGATCATAAGGACTGGTGGGAGCATATCATTTCCGGAGAGTATCAGGATTATTATAAAAAGCAGTATGGAGAATAAGCATGAGGTTTTCAGTTACCGGCGTTAATGGGCGGTTAGACCATGATGTGATGAATGAGTTGGCTCGAAGAGGCATAGAGGCGGTAGGCTCCGGGATTGAGCCGGAGTATGTGGGTATTATGGACGGAAGTCCGGTTTGCACGATGCCCTATGTGGGACTGGATCTGACCAATGAAGAGGAAGCCAGAAGAATTCTTACTGAAGAGAAGATTGACTGTCTGATTCACTGTGCTGCATGGACTGCGGTGGATGATGCGGAGGATCGGAGAAAAGAGATTTTTGTTTTCTATTAACGGAGAGGTTCCCAGAAGTCTTGCAAAAGTCATGAAGGATTTGAAAGGGGAAGATGCTCTATCTTTCCACAGACTATGTTTTCTCCGGCGAGGGAACAAAGCCCTGGGAAGAGGAGGAAAGAGATTTCCATCCCATCAATGTGTATGGAGCTTCCAAGCTTGCGGGAGAAGAGGCGATTCGAAAGGTTTTACCGGAGCATTTATTGTTCGTATTGCCTGGGTTTTCGGCTTAAACGGAAAGAACTTTATTAAGACCATGTTACAGGTGGGTGAAAGCATCCAGTGTGCGAGTGGTTTCCGACCAGGTGGGAAGTCCCACCTATACCTTGGATTTGGCAAGGCTTTTTGGTGGATATGGTGGAGACGGAAAGTACGGTACTTATCATGCCACTATGAAGGAGAGTACATTTCCTGGTATGATTTTACCAAGGTCATTTACGAAGAGGCGGGACTTTCCACGGAGGTGATTCCCGTTACTACGGAGGAGTACAGTTTAAGTAGAGCAAGACGTCCCTTTAACTCAAGACTGAGTAAAGAAAAGCTAAGAGAGAGTTTAAGGTATTCCCTCATTGGAAGGATGCTATAAAGCGTTATTTACAAGCGTTGAAGCGGAATAAAGAAGCTTTCTTTTATAGAAAGACTAACTATTAATAGTCAAGCATGAGATTAAGATTTTTAGAATAAAATCGAAAACTGTATTTTAGATGAGATTAGTACATTGAAAACTGTATGACGAATAGAGCATCAGCGATGATGCTCTCGAGAAAAGATTATGAGCTAATTTAACTTATAAAGGCTGATATGACGCATGGGTTATTTCCATCCGAAAGATGGTTCTGCATGCTTTTTAATCACATGGCTTATTGCGACATAGTAGTGCTTGCCCTCTGCCCGCTGACAGATAGAGAGCCTGAATCGCTCGTCCCATCCAGAAACATATATAGCAGCATTGAGAAAGTGCGTAACGCAGATACCCTAGAGCCACGTTTTTCCATGCGAGCATAAGAAGATATGAGTTTTCCGGACTGGTACGTGAGACGGAGATAGTCCTGCATGGCAAGAACCTAGATCTGCGCATTGCTCAGCGTGTAAAGTCTCCAATCTCGCTAGAATCATTGCCCCATACGATACTTGATGCCGGGAATAGTTGTAATTGGAGAACCACACTCATCCATGATTTTCTGAATGGACTGCCTCGACTTCTTTAATATCGGAAGTCAGGTGTCAATTCGGCGTATTGTCTGCCTGAGTTCCATTGATTTAGCAGCGCATAGGTGATCCGATAGAAGATTTTGCAGTCTCTCTGATTGACGATGCACTACGACCATAGTGCCCTTTTTGAAGCATCAGCAAGTAGAGCTTTCAGGGTGGGTGAGATTGGAACTTGCGATAAAATATGCTCCCGGCAGTTCCTGAAGAAGACGGTATACCGAGTTCATGTGCAGAGTCAGAACAAGAGACTCAAGTTCCGGGAACAGGATGTTTACAAGCCTGGATACTGAAGTTTTCATTTTGCACGTTCTTTGACAAGCTCAAAACGATAACGAGTTAATGACTTTAGCTCCTCGCTGGTAGGATGTACCTGTATGAGGGCTTGAGTGTCTTATCAGTCATAAGCATTTCAGCAATGGAGCAGGGCATCGACTTTATCCGTTTTTGTCTTTCTAAAACTTTGACCTTTTCTGTAAAAGATTTGCATGTAACGGATTGATGACAAAGGTATGGTAGCCATGGTCAAGAAGTGATCCCAGAATGTTGTAGGAATAGATGACCGGTAGCCCTCGAGTCCCTATTTTATCTGAGATTTGTCCTTGAGACTGACTCAATCTTGTGGAATAATTCTCCATAGCCATCGCCTATTGTTCCGTATCGTAAAGACTTGGAAAAAGTTCTTCGGTATCTGACTCAGGATACAACAGTCATGCTTATCCTAGCAAACATCAATTCCAACGTAAAATCATTTAGTAAATCCTCCTGTAATAAGTGTTTGATGCTGTTATCGACCACAGGGCTCTTTGCTGATGTATCCTCGTTCTACATAAACCGTCATGCGGTATCTAACTGATCAACAATGTAACAAAGAGGCTGTGGTTGGAGCCTTTCGAAAACCGTCGTGCAGTAGGAGTAGAAACCAATCCACAGCATCAGATAACAATAGTAGCTGATTACCAAGAACAGGTAAAGAAAAGCTACAACAATAATACGAGGAGAGAGGATGCTTTGCAGATTCGGCAGACAGATTCCTTTCCAAAATAAAGGACAGAAGAACCCGGTAGAAGGAATAGCAATATATTTCAAGCCGGAATGAAAAATGTACTGGTTCAATTTGCAGTACAGTTAAGGAGAAAGATGGGTGAAAATATTTTGGAACAGACGGTTATCGTGGAGAGGTAACGTAGATTTGACATAGGATACCGCCTTTAAGGTGGGAAAGTTACTTGGTCTATTATTTTTCAAACAAAGGCACAAAGGAGTGCCGTATTGTTATCAGTGAGGATACCTGAGTACGCTCCAGCTATATGTTTGAGTATACTCTTTCCGCAGGAATTACCGCTGCCAGGGAGCAGATGCGTATCTGATGCACGTATACTACGCCTTTCAAAGTTAGCTATAGTTGTTCGTTCCGAAGACTTTTCCTGCGATGTGACGATTTCCGCCTCCACAATCCTTTCTATGACAATGGTCTTAGGGTCATCAATGAAAACGGAGAAAAAGGTTTCCGATGATTTTATTGCGGAGATTGAGGCCTATCTGGATGGAGAAACCGAGGAAGTTCCTTTAGCCACCGGAGATAAAATCGGAAGAACCGTAGACTTTGCCGCAGGAAGAAACCGTTATATCGGCTATCTGATTTCTTTGGCTACCGTTCAGCTTTAAGGGAAAGAAGATTGCTTTGGACTGTGCCAACGGTTCCGCATCTTCCTGTGCCAGGCGGTATTTGATGCCCTGGGAGCGGATGACCCATGTACTTTCCAATGATCCTAACGGCTACAACATTAATGCCAACTGCGGTTCCACCCATATGGAAGCCTTGCAGGAGTATGTGAAGAACGGGGATTGCGAAATCGGCTTTGCCTATGACGGAGATGCGGATCGTTGTCTCTGTGTAGACAGTGACGGAGAACTGGTGGACGGAGATCAGATTCTCTACCTTTGCGGAAAAAATATGCGGGATAAGGGTCAGTTAAAGGACAATAAAATTGTAACTACCATTATGTCCAACTTTGACTTATACAAAAGCTTGGATGGGGCAGGCCTTTCCTATGAAAAGACCAAAGTAGGAGACCGTTATGTCTATGAGAATATGGCAGAGAATGGATATTCCTTGGGAGGTGAGCAGTCCGGACATATCATCTTTATGCGGCATGCCACTACCGGGGACGGAATTCTCACCAGTATTAAGCTGATGGAAGTGCTTTTTAGAGGAAAAAGAAGAGTCTTAGGAAGCTTTGGCGGAGTATCAGCGTTTTCCAGGTACTAAAGAATGTTCGGGTGAAAGATAAGCTTTTGGTGGAGAATGAAGACCAGTACAGGAGGCGGTGAAGAGTGGAGGAAAGCTGGGAGAGGATGGAAGAATTCTCCTTCGTGCTTCCGGAACAGAGCCTCTGATCTCGTGTTATGGTGGAAGCTTCAAGGAAGAGCTTTGTGAGATATGTGGAGGAGTTATAGCTGTATGAAAAAGGAAGGACTGAGTCCTTTCTAGGATTATTGATAGAGTAAAGGGAAGCCCTGCAGAGCTTGGAAAAGCTTGTTTGGCAGTACAGGGGAGACTCAAATAAGAAGTGAGTGGGAGTAGTGGTGGAAAAATACAATAGGAGGTAAGAATGGATCAGGTAAAACGTTACAGAAAATTTCCGATTTTCCGTTATCCGGAAAAGAACTTTGGATGGATCAGGAAATCACTAAAGCACCGATTTGGTGTTCTGTGGATTTAAGGATGGAAACGGCACTGTGGATCCCATGACCGTAGAAGAAAAAGGTGGAATTTTTCCAACTCCTATGTAAGCTTGGTTTTAAGGAGATTGAAGTCGGTTTTCCTGCGGCTACTCAGATTGAATGTGATTATTTACGAACTTTGGTGGAGAAGAATCTGATTCGGAGGATGTTACAGTTCAGGTTTTGGTACAGTGTGAGAAGAGCTTTTGGAAAGAAGCTTCCAGGCTCTCAAGGAGTAAAGAAAGTACATGTCCATATTTATAATTCTACCTCCGTATTGCAAAGAGATGTGGTTTTCGGAAAAGTCCAGGAGGAGATTACCGCCATTGCCTTTTCCGCTGTGGAAATGGTGAAGCGGCATGAAAAGGATTTTTCCGGAGAGCTTCGTCTGGAGTATTCTCCGGAAAGTTTTACCGGAACGGAGATGGATTATGCTTTGGAAATCTATAATGCAGTGATTTCCGCCTGGGGAACCAAGGCGGGAAGGGAGATTATCATTAACCTGCCTAATACCGTAGAGATGCATAGCCCCAATGTCTATGCGGATCAGATTGAGTTTATGTCCAAGAATATGAAGGAAAGAGGCATGTGATTCTTTCCGTGCATCCTCACAATGACAGAGGTGAGAGTGCCTCCAGAGCTGGTAGCTTCTTGCCGGAGCACAAAGAGTCGAGGAACCCTTTTCGGAAATGGAGAAAGAACCGGAAATGTCGATATTTTAACCCTGGCTTATAATCTTTTCTCCCATGGTATTGACCCCTAAGTTGAATCTGGAAAAATGTCCAGGAAATTCAAGAAGTATATGAGCGTTGTACCAAGATGAGTGTACCGGAACGTCATCCTATGTGGAAAGCTGGTATTTACCAGCCTTTTCCGGCTCCCATCAGGATGCCATCAATAAGGGTGTATTGGCTGTGCGGAACGAAAGAACCCCTTCTGGAGGTGCCTTATCTTCCCATTGACCTGCAGATATCGGAAGACAGTATGAGCCTGTGGTTAGAATCAATTCTCAGTCCGGTAAGGGCGGAGTTGCCTTTATTCTGGACTTTGATTACGGCTATAAGCTACCCAAGGCAATGCAGAGAGAATTTGCGGATTATATTCAGAAGATTTCCGAGCAGGAGGGCGAGTAAATCTGAAAGAGAATTTTAGAGGTATTCTGGGAGGAATATGTGGAGCATAGGCTCCGTTATTCTTCAAGAATCTTCGTACCACCGATGTGGAAGAGAGGAGATTCCTACATCAGCTTTATTAACCTGACCTTTGAAAATCGCGGTGTACTGCGAGAGGTTTCCGGTCAAGGATCCGGTCCTATCGAGGCGGTAATCAGTGCCTTGAATAAGGAATTCAAGCTGGCCTTAAAGGTTGTGGATTATACAGAACACGCTCTTAGTGCAGGCTCCTCCGCAAAGGCGGTGTCCTCATCTCATTTGGCAGAGGAAAATAGCGGAAAGTCCGGCTTTGGTGGGTGTTTCCTCCAATATTACCCGTTCCTCCGTTAGAGCGATTTTCAGTGCGATGAATCGACTGCTTTTCCCGGAAGAGGCTGAGGCTGAAGGAAAGAAGCGAGTGGCGGAAGAGAAAGCGCAATAATTCGCAGCCATAAGCGACTTTTAGTGAGTTTAGTCAGGACAGACGATAGCTTCGGATTTTCGGAAGAAAGAAGCTATTCAAGCGAGCCTAAAGTAGAATACAGAAGGGAGAAAAGTATGCATATCGTCTCACGAGTCAATGAGGTACTTTATGCCGATTCTTGCGGTGTCACTTTCTCTCTTCTTTTTGCATGCAGAGGAGAGCTCTTCATTTTCATATCTTATCCTGGGGATGAGAAGAGGAAAGCAAGGAAAAAGCTTCGTCAATATGTGGAAAGCTGAGGGCAGAAAATCAGCTTTTATGATTTGGAGGAGATTTCACCGAATGGAAGGAAAAAGCTTCCGCCCTTTTTACCGGAAAATTTTTCCAGCTACTATTTCAGCTCTTTATCCCTTCTACGCTTCCGGAAACGATTACCAAAGCTTTGATATTTGGATGCGGACACGGTGGTGCTCAATCCATTTTACCCTTTCATCATCTAAAAGCTTGGAGATAGCTTTTGGGAATGAGCTCCAGAGCTGCCAGTATTTGCAAAGCATAGGAATTTTTATCCTTAGCGGAAGAAAGCCCCTATTATAATGCAGTGAGTGATTCTTATGAATCTTTCTTTGCTTCGGGAGGAAGGGATGGAAGAAAAATGTCTTCAGTATTATCAAATGAAGGAAGGGCGACTTCCTTTTAATGACCAGGACATTTTAAATATGGTATGTGGGGAAGAATTCGCTCCCTGCCCAGCGTTTTACTTTTCCAACTATGCCTATGCAAGGTATAGCGCTTGTGCAGTTTTCTCCTGGTATCAGGAACTGGAAAGCAAAAGAGCTATTCTGCAGGCAAAGGCATCCGGTGATTGTCCATTTTGCCGAGACGAAAGACCCTGGAGAGAAGGCAATCGCAATTATTATCGAAGAGCCTCTGACTATTATGCGGAAGAGTCCCTTCCCTTGGCAAAGGAAAAGGGAAAGCAGGGCTATTTATTCTGCTACCATGTGCTAAATCTTCTGACTTTCGTATTCCCTAAGCTTCGGGAGAAGGTGGGAGAGCTTTATTATCGTTCTATGAAGAAGGAAAACTAATGTCCTGTGCTATAGTGATTTTTAAATTATAATGATTTGGAAAATACCTTCAGCTCTATGAAGAGCTGAAGAGATTTTTCCATCGTTAACGAGAATTTATATCGTGGATAATGCCTCAACGGATAGTAGCAGGCAGGCTTTAGAAGAGATTCATGACAGTAAGTGTAAGCTGATTTTTACCAAGGAAAATAAGGGCTATGGGGCTGGAAACAATCTGGGCTTTCGTGCGGCCTTCTCCGAGGGGATGGACTACTGCTTTTTGGCCAATCCGGACACCCGTTTTCAGGAAGCGTACTTTGAAAATGTTTTATCTGTATTTGAAAAGGAGAAGCAGGCAGGATTGGTCTCCGGCAGGATGAAGGACCCTTACGGAAAGCAGGCAACAGCCTGGCCCTTACTAAGTTTTTTTAAAAATCTTCTTAGCATGGGGCCCTTTATTAAGAGAGTCTTTTCTTCCCTGCTCTTTTATCGAAAGACATATCTTGAACAAAAGCCCTATGTGGAGGTAGATGTGCTGCATGGCTCCTCTCTCTGCATTTCTAAAGAGGCATTTCTTAAGACCGGGGGCTATGATGAAGAATTCTTTCTTTACGAGGAGGAAAAGGTAATCGGACAAAAGCTGAGAAGAGCAGGCTACAGATCCTATCTTTGTACGATTTGTTCTTACCTTCACGAGGATAGCGGAAGCACAAAGAAATCATTGAAGTCTTTGGTGCAAAGACAAAAGCTTCGGCAGCAGTCCGAGGCACTGTATGCCCGAAAATACCTCCATGCCAATTTTTTCCAAATGTTTTTCTTAAAAGCTGTGCAGGCTGTTATTTTGGGAGAAACCCTATTGTATTCCCTTTTCTTATCGAAATAAGTCGGAATCAAGAATGGTAGAGGCATAATTTCATGGTATCAACAAGTAATAGAAGACTAAAGAGAGGAATTGCTGAAATGCATTGTGTGATTTTATGTACTTATAATGGGGAGAAATATCTGGAAAAGCAGATTAGATCCATTATGGAGCAGGATAGGGAAGATTTTTGCTTCCTTTATTCTGATGACGGTTCCACCGACAGTACAAAAGCAATTCTTCAAAGCATGCAGGAAAAGTATGGAAGAGAATGATGTCTTTCCCAAGACCGATGAAAACCGGAAGTCCGGCAAAGCATTTTCTCTCTATCCTTTCTGCCTTGGCTAAGGGAGAAGTGGAGATCGACAACTTAGAGTATATTTTCCTTGCGGATCAGGATGATGACTGGTTTCCGGATAAGCTTTCCAAAACGATTTCAGCCATAGGGGAGGAAGAAAGAAAATTTGGGGAAAGCCTCCCAATCCTTTGTCACACAGACTGCTCTTTAGTAAACGCAAGAGGAGAGCTGCTTGCCAAGTCCTATAGAAGATATCAGAAGTACAGGGGCATCCTACCGTTTTTCCTGCCTGCTTTTGCAAAACCATGTGACAGGAGCTTCTGTGGGAATCAACAAGGCTTTGCTGCAATATTGTAAGGAAATTCCTGAGCAGGGTGAAGATGCATGACCATTGGCTGGCTTTGCTGGCAAACTGCTGAGAAATACATATTTGCCCTATACCACTTATGCCTACCGGCAGCATGGAGAAAATGTCTTAGGAGCGAAAAAGCCAGTATATTGCAGGAATGTGGAGACAGGCTGGCGGCTTCCGGAGAAAAAGGATAAGGAAGATATCATTCATACTTCTTCACAGGGCATTGTTTGCCCAGGGGAGGGAATTAAGCGTTGTTGGAGAAAAGATTCCGGAAATCAAAAGGAAGGTTTTAGAGGCGTTCTTATCCTTAGAGGAAAAAGTCGACTGGGGAAAATCACCACCATAGGCTCTTTCGGCATTTTACCCCTATCCCTGTATCAGGGAATCAGGGGCAATGTTGTTTTTGGATAGTTAAGTGATTAGAAACTTATGAGCCAAGAGCTTAGGTTATATTAAACAATAGCTTTTTGTGGCTAATATTTAATAAGTGTAGGCTTAGATTATGGAAGAAAGGAGCGGGAATGGAAGAAAAACCATTAATTTCCGTATGTATTGTGACCTACCAACATAAGGACTATATCGGAAAGTGTTTAGACAGTATTCTTTCCCAGAAGGGGATTTTTCTTTGGAAATCCTTCTTCATGATGATGCCTCCATGACGGAAGTCAGGGAGATTATCCGTTCTTATCAGGAGAAATATCCGGAGATCCTTTTTCCAATCCTACAGACGGAAAAATCAGTATTCTCAGGGGAAAAGAAATATTACCGGAATCTTTAACTTTCCCAGAGCCAAGGGGGAATTTATTACCGTAATTGACGGGGATGATTTTTACCTTCGGAAGATAAACTGGAAAAAGCAGATGGAAGCCTTGCTAAAAGAAGAAGAGGCTGTTCTTTGCTTTCATCCGGCAAAGGTTTTGCTCCCTGACGGGCAGGGAAGTACCAAGACACTTCTGTCCCTATTCGGAGGGAAAATATTGGAAGGAAGAGAGCTAATCAACCATCCCTAAGGGGATTGCCTTTTTCCTCTATGTTTTTAGAAGAAGCTTAATTGAAAAAGCTTCGGACTTTTACTATGCCTGTCCGGTAGGAGACAGACCTATAGAGTTGATGGCGGCTTTGGCAGGAAAGGCGATATACTTGCCGAGGAATACACAGCTTATCGCTTTCATTTGCAAAGCTCCTGGACGGAAAAGGGAAAAAGGACGGCAGCAGAGGAAAATACCTTTTCGGAAATGAAGCATTGCTATAAGCTCTTTTTAGAAGAGTCCAAGGAAATATAGCTTGGAAATAGAGGAAGCTATCAATAGACTCAGCTTTTCTATAGCGCTGAATCTTAGGGATTTTTCTGAAATTTATCAGAAGGAATATAGAGCCTATTTACAAGAAATGTCTTTCTCGGAGAGAACTTTTGCTTCGCTTAGAGCAGTACTGTCCTAAGCTTTATCGCTTCTTACAGAAACAGTTCGGTATGGAGCGGAAGAAATAAATAGAAGAGCATTTTTCAGTGAAAGAGAAAGAGTAGCTTTCGGCAAAAGCAAAAAGAACTGTAAAAAATCAAAGGATAGTAAGGCAAAAGTACAGTAAGGGCAAAGTACAGTAAGGCAAAGTACAGTAAGGCAAAAGTACAGTAAGGCAAAAGTACAGTAAGAAAAGTACAGTAAGGCAAAGTACAGTAAGGCAAAAGTACAGTAAGGCAAAAGTACAGTAAGGCAAAGTACAGTAAGGTAAAAGACAGTAAGGCAAAAGATAGTAAGGCAAAGGATAGTAAGGAGAATGCTATGGGAGAAATGACGCAAAATAAAAGAGGGATGGAAGGGAAAAATTCTTTCCACTTTTTTATTTGGCGTTTCCTAGAGCAGATTTCCTACCAGGGCATACAGCTGATTTTCTCCCTGTTTCTCCTTCGGATTTTGGATACGGGAAGAGGTGGGGGCAGTAAGTGTCATCAGCATCTTTATCACCATTGCCAATACCTTTATTCAATCCGGTTTTTCTCAGGCGCTGATGCAGAAAAAGAAATTAAAGAGGAAGATTATTCCTCCGTGTTTTATCTCACCTTTGGCTTTGTCCGGAGGAATCTACCTCTGTTTTACGGTATAAGCCCTTTTGTGGCGGAGTTTTTATCATCTCCCGATTTTAGAGTCTCTTTTTACGACAAATGGGCATTTTACTCTTTCCCGGAGCGGTAATTTCCATCCAAATGGCTTATGCCGGAAGGGCTTTGCAGTTTCGCCTGATCTTTCTGGTAAAAGCTTCTTTTCCTCCCTCTTTTCCGGAGTGCTGGCAGTGTTTTTAGCTTATCAGGGCTATGGCTCCTTTTGCCATGGCATATCAGCAGATTTCCTATTACTTTTTACCATGCTGATATTATTCTTATGCCTTCCTTGGAGACCGAAGCTTTTATTTCGGCTTTCCTCTTTATCAGCTTTATTTCATTTTGGCTGGAAAATCCTTTTTTTCCGGACTACTGGATCAGATTTGGCAAAATATCTATGGTCTTGTCATCGGAAAACGCTACAAGGTAGAGGAACTGGCACTTTATAATCGAGGAGAAATGTTTCCAAAGCTTCTGTCCTCCACCCTTTCCACCATGATATCCGGAGTAATGTTTCCCGCCTTTTCAAGATGCAGGAGGAAAAAGGATACCTTTGCAGGAAATAGTAGGAAAAACCATTCGTTTTTCCGCCTTCCTTTTGTTTCCCATTCTTTTTGGACTAATGGCAGTGCAAAAGCCCTTTATCATCTTACTACTCACCAAGAAATGGATAGGGATGTTTACCCTATCTACGTTTTCTTTCCGTGACGTATTTGTTCCTGCCCTGCACATGTGCAATCTACAACTGATGAACAGTCAGGGGCGCTCGGATTTATTTCTGAAGCTGGAAATTATCAAGAAGATTTTGGGCATAATTATTCTTCTGTTAACTTTTCCCTTCGGCATCTTCGTCATGCTCTTTGGGAAAAAATGTAGGGAGAAGTTCTCTGTTTGTATTTAAATGCCAAACCCAATGAAAAACTGATACAATACGGCTTCTTCTCCCAATTAAAAGACTGCCTGGCATCCTTTATCGCATCCTTTCTCATGGGAGGAATCGTTTACCTATCCCAAGGACAATTAGAAAAAAGAGGAATGACCGAACTATGGCAACTCATAGCCCTCATCCCCCTGGGAGCAATCTGCTATATACTATTTTCTTTGCTGCTGAACAGAAAAGATATCAAAACACTAATGGAATTAAACCCTTTAAAAAGAAAAGGAATGTAGAAATCGATTTTCTAAGCAATATAGGGTCTGAAACGAGGCACGCTCTCGCTAGCTTCGCCTTCGTAGTTGCAGAACTGTAGTATAATCAAAGGCAACACTCCGATGCTGAATAGGCATGAAATCGGGCACGCTCCCGCTAACTTCGCCTTCGTAGCAGTACTAACTTCAAGCTTCGCTTTGCTCGCATTCAGTAAGTACTGACGGGCTCCAGATTGCCCTCCTTTAGCCTATTCAGCATCGTTCGCTTCCCCTATTTTTTTCTACAGCTCTTTTCTTCGCAGGCTTTTTGCCAATACCGGTAGGCTCAGATTCCCTTTTTCACAGCTATTCAGCACTGTTCACTTTAGCTTTGGTTTTCTACAGTTCTTCTCTTCTCCGGCTTTCTGCCAATACCAGTAGGCTCAGATTCCCTTTTCACATCAATACAGCTTCGTTCGCTTTGGCTTTGGTTTTCTAGAGATCCCTGCTGGCTTAGATAAACCGGTTTTTAATTCTGTTATGCATTTACACTCTTCTTTAGTTTCAAACGCTTTTGTATTTCTCAGCGTAAAACTATTTCGTATGAATAATAAAGGAGCTGTAAAAAGCCAAGATAAGGAAATTTTCGGCAATATAGGTCTGAATGCGGGGGAGTCTGAGCCCGATACTTGCGAAATCCGATGAAGTGAAGAACTGTAAAAATCAATAAGTGAAGCGAATAATGCAGTATAGGTCTGCAAGAGGGGCAATCTGAGCCCTGCCGGTACTTACTGAAAGCGAGCAAAGCGAAGCTTGAAGTTAGTTCCGCTGCGAAGGCGAGGTTAGCGGGAGCGTGCCACGATTATAGATCTATACTGCATTAGAGCGCATCTTTATAATAAATACAGTCCTTCAATACAATAGGATTAAGCTAGCGGGGCGCCCGCTTTCCTGCCTATACAGCATCGGAGCGTAGCCCTTTTCTTCTCCTCTTTCTCTCCGAAAGATACACAAAGCAATTTTTAAAAAGTCTTGCTTCAATAGCGATCATTCTTCCAAGAGGCACTTCCCGGAAATCCACCTTCTTCATTTCCTGTCTTTCCTTTAAGCCTTTAAAGATACACCCTTTCGATAGGTACTCTCCATAGCCCTTCTTTTGGAAGTAAAGAGCCTTAATCAAAATTCCCAGTAAGAAGGGAAGGAAATTCAAATTTTTCAGCCCGAGAGGAAAGTTTTTATAAAGCAGGAAGATAGAGTTTCTGGCAGAAAGCTCCACCTTAAAATCACTGTATTTTCCCCCGCTGGTTCCGGAGCCCACATGCTTACAAAGGGCAGTGGGGCAGTAGTAAACGGAATATCCCTTCCACTGAGCTCGAAAGGATAAGTCCACATCCTCCAGATGGGCAAGTGCTTTTCGTCAAAAAGTCCGGTTTCTTCCAAAGAGGAATACTGATAGGGAAGCTCCTCCGCAGTCGGAAAATACCTTTTTCAGCCTTTAGTCCACCGGGAAGCCTCATCCTCCTAAACCTCTTTGGAAGGAAAACCTAAGAGGCACAGTTCGTCCCCGCATCATCCATTAGGCTGGGGTCATGCATCTTTACCATTTTTGGAGGAAAGGGCAAATACCTTTTCTCCTTCTTTTTTCTTCCATAAAAGCAGAAGCTGCTCCACAAAAATCCGGAGCCACCTCCGTATCGTTGTTTAAAAAGCAGGGCATAGCTTGCTCCCCTGCCCCTTAAGCAGAGTATTCCCTGGTTCACCGCAGTGGCAAAAGCCTGTGTTTTCCGTATTTTGAATCAGGAAAATCCGCTCCGGATCCTGCTCCATCCAATGGCGGATTTGTTTTTCACTGTCGTCCTTAGAAGCATTGTCCATTAAAGAATAGAAAAGTCCTGCCTACTTTTGCGAAAGCAAAGCAGGCATGCACTTTTCTAAAAATAATGAGCTCCATTATAGTTTGGTATAACGATGGTTGTTTTCATTTGTTTGTCCCTTAGGCATTGGGTTCAATGATATTTTCTTCCGCTTCCTTAGCTACTTCCTTCTTGGAGTCGGCTACACTCTTGGCATCCTCTGCACTTCTGCTTACCGGCAACAACTGGATCCGTGGGATCGTAGTTCTGCTCTCTGGGGATAGCCTGCATGATGGCATCCTTTTCGACGTAATCCTTGTCCCAGGCATCGGAATACACGGTTACAGAGATGCCTGTTCTTACAGTTTTCGTAGACCCACTGGGAATCGATGGCTCTTAAACGGATACATCCGCCGGAAATAGCCTGATCGATAAAGTTGTAGTTGATGGCATCAAAGCTGTGGGGATCCGCCTTTTCATACAATAAGGAATGAATCAAAAATCCCTTATAGAAACGGGAGAGGAACTGGGTGTAGCAATCCTTATGCATGAAGTGCCAACGATATTTCTGGTAAATCTTGAAAGTACCAAGAGGGGTATCCATCTATATACACATCATGGTTTTATAAGGAATAGTGAATTTTCCTTCCTCGTCCTTGGTCATCACATAGAGGGTTCTGGTTTCTTTATTAATACGGATGCTGTAGGCAGCCTGCTTACCCATAATCGGCTCTAAGTCCTTTAAAGCAATACCCTGCTCGTTTAGGTAAATGCGATAGCCGTTTACGAGCTTCCAGCCTCTCTGAGCGACACCGTTTTCAAAATAGTACTGGTTGGAATCCGGGTCAAAGGCATAGCCGGTATAGGGGCTGTTGTCAGCGGTTTGATACTTTGGCTCTCCATTTTCAAAATAGAGCCCCTCCTGATAGGCACTGTCTAAAGCCTTACCACGCTTTCCGCTAAATTCTACACCATTTTTCCATAGGGCAATCTTTAAGCCCACAATGTACTTGTTCTCGGAAAAGCTTCCGCAGGCTTCTCCGCTTTTTGCCCAATCCGTTACGGTACCGTCACTTAATACCGCACGATAGTAGATTTCTCCCATGGTATGGGTATAACCTTTGACTCTCAACATAATGGCGGTAACAGTTCCCTTGTCCGGGGTAGTTTCTCCGGAAGCCGCCCAGGGTCCCCAGGAGCTGGAGGGGGAATAGGTACGATAGTACCATCTACCTACATTTTGGTGCTCCAGCATGATCCTTTGGAAGCCATTAGGGCTGAAGGTAAAGGACTGGTTGTCCTGACTGTAACCGTAGTCGATTCGTTCTCCGGCGGAATTATAAATATAGTAGGTCGCCAAAGGAACCAGACTCAAAACGGGATCAGCAGGCATATCTCCTGCGTGGTCTGTAGTCATAAAGGGACGAATGGCATCTACAGTAAGTTCTGTTTTTCCAATGGAGCAGCGTCCTGAACAGTGGCATTATTCTCCCGCTGGCATTCTGTACCGAAGGGCTTGGACTTTCACTGGTATTAGCGGTGCTTCCCGGAGCAGTGTTTTCAACTGCGTTGGAGGGAGTACCGGTGCTGCTTCCATCCACCGGTCCCTGTGACAGGGAGGGAGCATTTTCCTCTGTATATACGATAGCATTCTCTGTACCCTCTACAGGATTTGCCAAAGCAAGAAAGGGCTGGGTGGCAGAGATGCTCATAAGGGTCAGAATGGCAGCGATCTTCTTCGCTTGATTCATAAAATAACCTCCTTCATATCTAAACATACCTATGAACCTTAACACAAAAAGCCAAAAAGAACTAGGGAGCATTTACATTTTCATGGGATTACTATAGAATTGTAAAAATCTCGACAGAATTTAAGGAGGAAGTAATGAAAAAGAAAGAAGAAATCTTTGTTACAAAATCCAGTCTTCCTCCTCTGGAGGAATTTCTTCCCTATTTGGAAAAGCTATGGGAAACTCGTCTTTTAACCAATATGGGAGAATTCCATGAACATTTTAAAAAAGAGCTTTCCGCCTTTCTTTCCGTGGAAAATACGGAGCTTTTTGTAAACGGACATATCGCTTTAGAGCTTTTGATTGAAAGCCTTGGAAAAAGGGAGAAATTATCACCACACCCTTTTCCTTTGCCAGTACCACCCATGCCATTGTAAGAAACGGTTGTACGCCGGTGTTTTGCGATATTGAGGAGGAGTTTTATACCTTGGATGTAAAGAAGCTTCGCTCCCTTATTACAAAGGATACGGTGGCGATTTTACCGGTGCATGTCTATGGACATATTTGCGCAGTGGAAGAGCTGGATAAAATCTCTAAGGAATACGGAATTCCGGTACTCTATGATGCTGCCCATTCCTTTGGGGAACGCTATCATGGAAGAGGAATAGGAAGCTTTGGTTATGCTTCCATGTTCTCCTTTCATGCCACCAAGGTTTTCCACAGCATTGAGGGCGGAGCGGTTTGCATAGGGGAGAAAAATACGGAGCTTATGCATAAGCTTTATGCCCTGAAAAACTTCGGTATTATGGGGCAGGAAAGTGTGGAGCTTGTGGGATGTAACGGGAAAATGAATGAATTTTCCGCCGCCATGGGACTTTGCAATTTACGGCATATCGAGGATTATATCAAGGAAAGAGAGAAGCGATACCGGCATTACGAAAGCCTGTTAAAGGAGGTCCCCGGTCTTATTTTCCCTAAGGAGCAGAAGGGCGTGGAGAAAAACTATGCCTATTTACCTGTTCGGATTTTAGGAGAGGGAAGAAGAAATCAGATTTTTCCCTTCTGGAGCAGGAAGGCATTCATCCCAGAAAATATTTTTACCCTTTGATTTCCGACTACGAATGCTATAAAGGGAAGTTTTTCGGGGATGCTACGCCGATAGCCAAGAGAATTGCAGAGGAAATACTGACTTTGCCCATTTATCCTGATTTGGATTTTTCCGATATTGAAAGAATTTCCGCTATTTTACAAAAGACTAACTATTAATAGTCAAGCATAAGATTAAGATTTTTAGAATAAAATACGAAAAACGTATTTTAGATAGATTAGTACATTGAAAACTGTGATGATCGAATAGAGCATCAGCGATGATGCTCTCAGAAAAAGATTATGAGCTAATTTAACTTATAAAGGCTGATATGACGTATGGGTTATTTCCATCCGAAAGATGGTTCTGACAAGCTTTTTAATCACATGGCTTATTGCGACATAGTAGTGCTTGCCCTCTGCCCTGCTTTTTTGACAGATAGAGCCTGAATCGCTCGTCCCATCCAGAAACATATATAGCAGCATTGAAAAGTGCGTAACGCAGATACTTAGAGCCACGTTTTTCCATGCGAGCATAAGAAGATATTAGTTTTCCGGACTGGTACGTAGACGGAGATAGTCCTGCATAAGCAAGAACCTGATCTGCATTGCTAAAGCGTGTAAAGTCTCCAATCTCTGCTAGAATCATTGCCTCCATACGATACTTGATGCCGGGAATGGTTGTAATTGGAGAACCACACTCATCCATGATTTTCTGAATGGACTGCTCGACTTCTTTAATATCGGAAGTCAGTGTGTCAATTCGGCGTATTGTCTCGCCTGAGTTCCATTGATTTAGCAGGCATAGGTGATCCGATAGAAGATTTTGCAGTCTCTCTGATTACGATAGTATTTTTCACGACCATAGTGCCCTTTTTGAAGCATCAGCAAGTAGAGCTTTCAGGTGGGTGAGATTGGAACTTGCGATAAAATATGCTCCCGGCAGTTCCTGAAGAAGACGGTATACCGAGTTCATGTGCAGAGTCGGAACAAGAGACTCAAGTTCCGGGAACAGGATGTTTACAAGCCTGGATACTGAAGTTTTCATTTTGCACGTTCTTTGACAAGCTCAAAACGATAACGAGTTAATGACTTTAGCTCCTCGCTGTGGTAGGGATGTACCTGTATAGGGGCTTGAGTGTCTTATCAGTCATAAAGCATTTCAGCAATGGAGCGGGCATCGACTTTATCCGTTTTTGTCTTTCTAAGGCTTTGACCTTTTCTGTAAAGATTTGTATGTAACGGATTGATGACAAAAGGTATGGTAGCCATGGTCGAGAAGTGATCCCAGAATGTTGTAGGAATAGTGACCGGTAGCCTCGAGTCCTATTTTTATCTGAGATTTGTCCTGGAGACTGACTCAATCTTGTGGAATAATTCTCCATAGCCATCGCTATTGTTCCGTATCGTAAAGACTTGGAAAAAGTTCTTCGGTATCTGTACAAGGATACAACAGTCATGCTTATCCTTAGCAACATCAATTCCAACGTAAATCATTTAGTAAATCCTCCTGTAATAAGTGTTTGATGCTGTTATCGACCCACAGGGCTCTTTGCTGATTGTATCCTCGTTCTACATAAACCGTCATGCGGTATCTAACTGATCAACAATGTAACAAAAGAGGCTGTGGTTGGAGCCTTTCGAAAACCAGTCGTGCGGTAGGAGTTAGAAACCAATCCACAGCATCAGATAACTAATAGTAGCTGATTACCAAGAACAGGTAAAGAAAAAGCTACAACTTAATAATACGAGGGAGTGTTCATGAAAAATATTCTGTGTACA
>BNJU01003518.1_pt1 | contig 99083 bp, 167 predicted proteins | sample 8539281 | NCBI WGS metagenome assembly BNJU01 (sample SAMD00202456, study PRJDB9452) | human saliva metagenome | isolation source: human saliva | place: Japan | reverse complement strand
TTCCACCTCTCACTTTTTTCTTTCCCACTCTGCTCAGACCCGTCCTCACTAAGCCCCACCACCTTCCATTCGTCAGCAGACTCAGGGTGTGCAGTCAAGAGAGGCACTTGAGGAGGGCTTTCAGCGCCTCCCTGCTCCCTTTATTATAGCGTTTGGACTTCGGCCGTTCATCAATCAGGCTAATAGGGCTGCAGTCTTCAACACTCCAGGGAGGGGATGTCGATCGCCGTTGGAAGACTGTAATACAAACCTGGAGATGCTTCAGAGCTTCCTTGGTATTTACATGATCCCTTTTTTTCTTATTCATTAATGACTACATAGAAATGCTCATTTTGATCTCTTCACTTCCTAATGATATTTAAGTCACCACCATTACTGCACGGCAATGGGTACATCAAACCACAGCTATATCAATTGCAGTCTCACCCGGATGAGGGATAATGGCATCTTCAGCCTTGCAGAGATCAGCGTCAATGGATCAATTCTAACATGGCTTATTAACTGCACTGATAAATTCCAAATACTTGAATTATAAAAGTTCACATACAAGATGCTGAAATTCCATGAGGTGATAATTGATCCTTTGATATTTCCCAGATCCTTTCAAGTCTCCGCCACCTCTCCCGACACACCTCCAGCCCCACTCATCGTAGACTCAGGGAAACGTAAGTGTCCGGGATACTTGGGGTCTGATTTCTTCTTACTCCGCATGATGCAGCGGGGCTATTTGGCTGGGTCAGTTAGGCCCCTAACTCCTGGCGAAATGGGCGTCGATTTGGCAGTCAGTCAGCGACGTGCCTCAGGCTCATGGATCCTGATGCACTTGGTGGTGAGTCGATGGGGAGTTCCCTCCCTCTTCGGCAGGTGTCAGTGGCGCAGGATGTTGAGGTTAGCAAGTCATTCTGGCGGATCTCGGCTTGATGGGCACACAGCGCGAGTGTGGGGCTTCTTCGCGGCCGGTGACTATAGGTATCGATGATCTGGGCGATGTCGTCCACGGCTCCTTAAATTCCTTCCACATGCGGGGCAGTTCTGCTTCTTGTCTTTGTAGGCTACGCGACTGGCATCGATAAAGAGCACGGCATCGTCAGGCGGACTGCTTCTTAGGCACAAGATGCAGACCGGGATGCCGGTCGAAAGGGGAAAACTTCGGGGGGCCGATCACGGCGTCGATGTATTGGCCGTCGTCAAAGTGGCTTACGGCTGGATGCGCTCCTCTACACCGCCGCGGAAGAGTACCGTGAGGAGGATGGTGGCCATCCATGCCGTTGTCCGGGCGGCGGGCCGTGGAGCGGGAAGCCATGTCGGCGCCTTCTTGGGCGCAGGCCTGGTTGCCGAATCAGGGATCTTGGGCAGCTTTTCGCGGGGGTTCCATTTTGAGGCTGAAGGGCGGATTGCGGCGATGGCGTCAAACTCGATTGTCACTAGATCGCATTGGGTTGAAGATGTCTGTCATTCGTTGGTGAAGGTGTTGCCGTGGAGATCGAAGCGCTCATCGCCGACGCCATGCGGAGCATATTCATCCCGCGCCGATTGTAGGTGGTGATGTTCGGCTCTTATGCCAGCCGTGAAGTGCGATACCTTTAAAGATCCTTCATCTGCCGGAGGACGTTGGGCAAGGAGCGATCCGGGCCACAGGCGAAGTCGAGCGCGGCGCATATGTTAGCGTATTGGGCCACGTGGCCAGGGTCTTGACTGCTCGAGAGCGTGATGCACTAAGATGGAAGTGGAATGGCTTGCGGGGTATGGAACTTCCGCGCCGGCTTTCTTGCTGAACCGGCGGCAAACGCTGCGATGAGGTATTCATAAGCGTCGCCCAAAGAGTCAGCATCGGTGGAGAATATTATACCTTCGACTAATCTTGCTGATGATGAACCGTATGTCATTCTTGGTGTGATGCTCACCGGCGACTTTGTCAGGTAATTGACCTCAGAGAAGAGTCCGCCGATGTTCCGGAACAAGTCTTCTCCAATATAGCCGAAGGCTTACGGTACGTGTTGAGCAGTTCAACCACATATTGCGTGCTGAGGCCATCTCAGCGATGTGGCTCAGGAAGGTATTCAGGCCAGTGACGTAGTGCGCGGTTGTTCATTTTCCAATCTCGAAAGTGAGCGTCTAGGGGTTCTTTTCATTACCAGTATGGGTCAATTATCTGCCCCAGGGCCAGAGGGTGCGTCAGGGCCGGGATACTCCTTCCAGGCAGTTCGCGGGCGTGTTTCTCGTAGTTGCCGGAGGTGGCGCAGGAGGGAGGCATATAGTCTCGGGAGTCGTCCAGGCGTTTCATCAGGCCTCTCAGTTCATCGGCTGACTGGAGGCTTGCCCAAGAAACGCCACCACACTTATCATGTAGGTGGGGGTAGGGGTAGAGGGTGGAGGAGTGGAGGATGGGGGAGGCATCACGTGCCTCTGCCGTCCTATCTCGTTCATTCTTCCGGCAAGGTGATGTCAGGTTGCCGTCGTCGGGTTTCTTCAGATCCAGCAGCGCTTCTCATCCGGCTTCTTCAGCTACTCCTTAGACTCCTGCCAGAAGCCTATGGAACTTTGACTCCTTAGAGTCTTGGGTTCCTTCGGTTCCTTGGGCTCCTTCAGGATCCTTGGAAGCACTGGGGTCGTCAGGTCTTTCTTTTTGCCAGGTGTTGAGACAGTCTTCGTCTTGTGGATGGCGGCGTTGATGCGGTCAGTGAGGTTCCTTTGGCAGGCTTCCCGATCTTCATCCGGGCGGCCATCGCGCAAGCGTTTCGATGCTTGGCCGCGGAAGATTGCATATGTCTGTCGTTTTCAGCCCATACGCGCAGCTTTGCCGAAGGCAGATTCTGATGCGGCGTGAAGTCGAGGCGCTTGATGTACATGGCGTCAGGCTCATCGTTGGCCGTGCGGAACATTTGCAGTTAGGTTTTCTTAATGGCATGCGATCAGCCACGGCGCGGAAACACTCAATCGTTCGCGCCGGCGCCAGTAAAGGCCGTTTCAGGCGAATTCTCGTATTGATTCCCTTGTAGGTGTCAACGGCGATCTTGGGCGCTGTCCAGGGAGGCGCGTTTCTCTGCGATGGGCGACTTAAAAGCTTGACGAATCCTGAATCAGCGCCGAGACGTTTCATCGTGCATCGTCTTTCTTCTGGAGCGCTGCCAATCTCTTCCAGCGCGCAGCTTCGCGATCGATCTCCATCTCTTCGGGGATACCGCCGTTCCAAGTATCAATAATAAACCGGGCAAAGGAGTTTTGGCCAGGGCTATCGGCTAACAAGGTGTAAACGATGGACTGCAAGTTGCGCTTACGGCCCGAGGCATCCGCTCCGTCCCATCAATGAGTTTTCGGTTTCATTTCGTTGGGGTTTGTAAAATCATCATTGTCAAGATGAATGCATATCGTATCAGTTCGCACTGCTGTCTATCGGAGGATATCAGTCTGGCCAGACTGCTTGAACACTTCGTGGGGCCTAAAGCCCTGTGACGCTGGCAAGACTTCGACAGACCTACAGTCTGCTTGACGCTGGCGAACGCTTCGACAGGGCCTGCAAGCCTATACGGCGCTGGCGGAGCACTTCGGTAAATTCGCCACCAAGCCTGCTTGGGCTGGCGAAGACTTCGACAGACCCTGCAAGCATGTGGAGCTGAACATACTTCGGCAAGGCCCTGCAAAGCATGTTTGGAGCTGATTTTGGTAAATCAGCCATTCCCTGCTCGACAAGACCGGCGAAATGAGAAAGATTCAGCGGTACAAACTGTTCAAAACCCCATCTGGGAGACCGTCTGGGGCCTTCCTTCACAATACGCCCCTACCTCAGTACCGGAAAAGCTAACTGCTACCTTTCGTACAGACATCTCATGCATCGGCCGGCGGATTATCGATCGTTTGCAGCACGAAGGCTGGATGAGGGGACGGGAATCGGCACGGAGGCGTTCTTCTTGGTGACGCGATCTCGCCAATAGGCCCCTCGTCGGTGAAGAGGTCGGAGGTGGCTATCGTCGTAACGCATGACGTCGAGGGTGGGCTCGGTGAAGGTCGAAGGCCCCTGATCTACGCCGTGCATGGGCCATCTCGTGGACAGAGTCGGTGCCGCAGAAAGCTTCGCGAAAGCGGCGGAACTCGTCTGAGATCTCGTCGCCGTGCATCGTTGATAGCCTCGGGGTGGCCGACAAAGTTCGGATGTCCTCTCGGTCTTCGGGCGGGTTGCTGTGCGACCTAGGGGAGGCGACGATCTCCTCATAGGTCACCTCGCGGCGCTCGGGTTCCTTCATCGACCAGCCGCGCGCATTTAGGAGATGATGTGAGTGTAATCGATGATGGCGGGGCGAGACGACTCGAGGTCGATATCCTGCATCACGTCCGCGGCTCCAGGAGACGTCGTCTTGGGCGATTCTGCAGCTCGCGCGGCGCAATTCGCGGCCCAGCTCGAGTGGGCCGTGCGGAAGGCCAGACGCTTCTCAGGGGCATGATGTCGATGGGCTTATGGCTCCGGGCGGGTGTCGATGTATTAGTCGAGTTGGGTATGGAACACTGCATGTGAATATCCACAAAGTCGTGGGCCGCATCACCCTTCAGGTTAGGCACCTCCTCGGGCTCCGGGCTCAGGCCGTAACTCTCCATCGTAATATAAGTCTCTGCACGGCTACATCTATAGCAGCTTGGCCAACAATGAAACGTAAGGCCAGATCTTGTAGCATCCTTCGACTTGTCTCATTCACGGAAGGCTTCGGCGGTGTTCAGGGGCGTCAGCACTCGCGGCGCGGAAGTCGAGATCTTGAAGGCTTGCGCTCGATTGGGCACCGATTGGGTGCGCGGAAAACTAGGATCGTTAAATAGTATTTGCAGGCCTTTGTCTACGTAGAGGTGTGGGGTATTTTGGAGTCAAGCCGGTCAGAACTGTCGACGACGATAGGTGAAATCATCAGTCACCTGTCGCCTTCGTCACCTCATTCACTGCCTGCCGCCCGGTGCGCTGCTGCACATCGCGATTATAGCAGTCGAACTCCTCGATGGTGCAGCGTGTTATAGGTCTGGTTATACATACTATTGATACGCTAGGGCTTCCTTCTTCCGGGCGGTCACTTAGTTTGTCTGCCTCTCTTGGTCAAGCTCTTCTTATCTGTGATGTCATAGTTGCCCTCAACCAAGGGCGGAAGGCGGAGCGATGCAGGCTTGTAAGTCAGGTATTCTCGCTCAGGCTGGATCCTCCATCAAAGATCTTGCAGTGTTCCAGTGGCGTCGTTGATGATGCTGGCAGTGGCAAAAGGCATTGAAACTGGTTATCAGCTATCGGCCTCGAGGATCTATCGTGATCTCTTTGGGCACATTGCCCGTCTCAAGCTACCACATCCCACTGGAGAGGCAATGGGAAGGAGACGTCGAAGGGCAACACTTTTTGTCCTCATCGGCGTAGGTGATGGCATGGCCAAAGGCTTTTGGAGATGTCCTCCGTGGAGTCAGGGCCAGTCGCGCGGCCTTCGATCTTGAGTCAGGTGGCGTTCTCGGTAGTCAGGGGCGTGGTGAAGCCAGTTGCATGAGGAAGGAAGCCACGATGGCCCGGTATTCTCCCAGACTACAGGCAGTGGCCTCGTCAGAGATAAGAAGACGATGCCTTTGATCAGCTTAAAATCAGCACTGATGTCGGTCAAAAGATATCAGCGCACTAGGTAAAGGTAGCTTCCGAGCTCTGGATAATGGTGACGATGATCTTGTCATATATATTGTGAGGCATGCGCCGCACCAGCTCTCGCCGGTTCGTCTTCCTCCCTCCGCAGTCCTTCTGGAGCTTGTTGAATTCCTCGCGCGTCTACTTATCCAAGTGTACGATTGACAGAGAGGCATTTTCGAGATCACGAGGGTGTCATGGCAACCTTGGAACAGAGTGGGCATCTCTTTTTTGCTTCCGTGAGTTAGCCGCCAGATATGTAGCCGTTACCGGGAGTTATTTCTCAGTGCTCTATCTTCTTCTACGCATAGATCAGTAAAGATTCGCTGTGTTATTAGGCTTCTCATCTCCACCAGCACCATGGCTGATCAAGCTCACCCAGCGCACTTGCAACACCTCACGACAGGCACTCACCTTGGGTTGTACCTTTGCTATTCTGCTCCATCAAGCACCGACAGACGGTGAGGTGCTCTTTCTCCACGTATCAACATGGGCGCCTTCCTGGGGTTGGCGAAGTGAACCTATCCACCCTCATTGCCGCAATGATGAGGCTGCATGAGAAGCCAGCAGCATTGTATATGGCCATTCTCGTGATCGATTCACCCATAGTCCACAATCTGGCAGTGTACGTGGCGGCACCTGCCTCGGCTCCACCTGCACCAGCCTTGGAGGCCGTGTGAGATAGTCCATCCATGTAAAGGTAGCTGCATGTGTGTTGTGCACGTGATTGGCATTGTGTAGTCGTTCCGCACCAGTTCTGTGGGTTGACTAAAGGGTGAGGCGCGTCAACCCGTCATCGTAGATGACCTCAACTTTGCCTCTCAGGCGTACTTGGGGCCTTCACGCCAGACCATCAACTCTGACGATTTTCCATCAGTCTCTCAAACTCGCCGTCAGTCCAGTTCGGACGTTGTTGACCTTCAAACTTGTTCCGGAATTCTGCTCGAGGCTCGCCAGTCCTTGATATCCTTACGATACATATTTAGGCCCTCAAAGTTGCACCGGTGATATACTCCCTATCCCCAGCTCTTTGGGGAGTTGATAGCCTCCCATGGGGTGTTCAATTTGTTTCTTTAATCTGTATAGGCGCGAAAGCTGAGCCAGCCCTATCTGCCCATGCATACCTCTAAGAAAGGGAAGGCTGCCTCCCCTCCTGTTCGTTCCGAGGTGGAAGCGCCTTCCCTTCTTTATAGAGACAGCTCCAGTCAGATGCCCAACGTGCGGCAGAAACAGCCGCTTGGGGCTCCACAGCTCGATCGTCCGCCTTCTCTCATCCGTGGCGAGGTCAGTTATCTCAGCGCCATGCTTAGTCAGCTCTATGTAGTACGTTAGACTCAATGCGCTCGGCGCCTCCTCGTCATTACCCGAAATGCGAGCAGGTGCAGACCTCGAAACCCTAGCAATGACGACCGCCTGCTCTCCTGCACTTTCCATAAGTGAAAGTATGCGTCTGTAGAATGGATATCTGAGCATGTCAACCAAACAGGACAATCCGCGCAGCGTAATCAGATGATTCTGGCTGTGATTTCGACACCTTATCAAAGATGCCACTCGATATGGAACTTTTCCACTTTTGCATACACCTTTTGTTTTTGCCGTGCAATATACAGCAAAGGCCTGCATTCCGCTCCAGGCTGCCTTGCAGCCGCCTCCCCAAGTCAGCCAGCGCAAGGCGGACAGCTCCCACCCCAAGCCTCAGTTCGCAGCCCCCTCGATCGTGAAAGTCAGCCTGCTTTGCCGCTCGCCTCACGAGGGCGGGCGTAACCTATTATATGGCTCCTATTCAATCAACGATCCTGCGCGCCACTGGCGGAATTACCTGGCCTGGGAATGGCTGCAGGCGCTACGAGGCTGTGAATAAGTCTAGAGCACCTCCCCGGCTTCGCTATAATGAACCCTTTGCGAAAGTCGGGCCCCGCGGCGCGGCCGGAGGTGTTCGTAGACTGGCGTAGCCGAGCGAAAGCTGGTCAGCGGCTGGCGCGGAGCGGAGGATTGGCGCCGCGGTGCGTCTCGACTCATCGACGTCAGATGAGCCCAGAACGCGGCGCGCCGGGCCACCCCTCCCCGACGGCCCAGACCATCTGGCTGGAGTCGAGATACAGAGGCTTACAGGCGTGCTCTATGCATGACTTCCTCATCCCAGTGGGCGCCTCTACCTATATAATCAGGACAAATCAGGGCTGTTGGGGCCTGCTCCCGCCACCTTCGATAGTGGACGCTTCGCCACAGGTTTCATCTCGGCGATGCCATCACCGCTGGAATACGCTCCAGGCCCCGGACGGCCGTCATCGACTTCAGGAGATCCGAGGCCGTAGGGTATGGCTACAACCTGCGAGGGCAACCGTACGTAGCGACAGGGCTGGCTCTCCGACGGACCGCGGCCTCGATGCAGAGTGAACGTAACAGAACTGCTCCAGGGCGGCTCTGGCAAGAAACGCCAGAAGCGGGCGTCTGCCGAAATAGTCAACAGATCAACGACCGCGTACATCCGCGGCGCCTGCTGAACAATACGGCTCAGGACCTGAGCCCTCCTCACCGCCACCATTGCGGACAAGATGCCACGGCGTCAAGGCTACCGACGAGGCTGCGCGGTGGCAGTTCATCTTCCATAAAGGTACAGCACCTGCACGGCGACGGCAAGCGACGCCCGCAGCAGTGGGCTGCCGCCTATCCCGCCTACCCACGGCGGATCGGACGGACTCTTGCCTTTATCAGCCAGAGCATCCCGGAGGATTACAGCGTCTACTATAGCAGCTGGGATCGCGGCGGGCAGGCCTCGACTGGGGCATCTCCGCCATGCCCGCAAGGCTGACTACATGAGGAATCTCGACCTATGCCGCCCCAGCCTCAGCACACGTTCTGCAGCGGGGTAGCCCCTGGAAGGTGCGCAGATACACTGGAATGCCGTCTTTGCCCCAGACCAAACCATTAGCCACGAGGTGCAGGTTCGTCAATTGCCACCGCTCTTCAACAGCAGCCACCCGCATCATTGATTCATGACGGGCGGCACGTCAGCGTGCACAAAGCCTGAGGCGGCAACCCCTCCTGCATAAACTCAGCTATCACTGGAACAAATGGCCAGGCACGGACACGCTGATCATTCCTCGACCCCACAGACGGCGGCAGAGGTGCTCGATGGACATTATCTTGCAGCGCCAGTGCTCCAGGCGGATTGAAGGCCGTCGCGTGTAGATAACGGACGCATACGCTGGCGGACAGCCCGACGGGCGCTCCCGTACCCTCTCTACTCGCAGCCAGGCGAAGATCGGCGGAGTCGACCCGACCTCCACCATCGATACACGGCACCGGGACAGGACGCTCGCCTACACCGTGACCGCCGTCTATACATCCGACGGCAGAGTCAGACGGCGGCGACCCTCCTGAACAGGTCGCCCTCAAGCGCCGACGAACTGTGAAAGGTGGCCGCACCACCAATGGCCCGGGCAGCCCATCCTCTGGGGCTCCCGTGTACGAAACAATCCGGCATCTACTGAAGGGCGGCTCGCGGGCACACTATCAAGGTGAACGTAGACAATGCAGGCGAGGCGCATCCCTTCTTTCAGCCAACGCTGGGGAGCCTGACCTCAAACCGTAACCTCCCGCACCATCGTGCGCTTCCACTCCGGTACGCGCGATAACACGTATGAGGTCACTACATCACCGGTACGCACTACAAACGGCCATCGCAGACCTACACCTACGGCGCAACAAACTGTGGAAACACCACACCCTTCGTCGACGCCTCAGAGCGCTCACGCCATCTACGTCTCCCGCCTCTCACCCGCAGCCTCGAACTTCCCCGCCGTATGCGGCGGTGGCCCGGCCATCGATGTGAGGTGATCTCTACTCATGTCGACGGTCACGCCACCGGGCATTGCATACAGGACGTGATGCAGCCGGGCGCTAACCTCAACTAACACATCTCCGCCCATCGTCAGCTCGCGCGAGGTGCTGGAAGAATGCGGCACGATGCAGTTGCCGTCGAGCGCAATGCTCCCCCCACCGTCGATGTACGCCTCACCTGCGCGAAATTGCTGGTGGAGGCGTCGCGGAGCATGCGATGCTGCGCGCGGCCCTAGCCACCTTCCCGAGGTGACCGGGCACCACGTCGTATCGCGTATTACGCGCAAGGTGGCCACCGTCAGCTGCGCCGACCGTACCGACCCCTCAACGCTGGCACGGACGGTGAACTATCAAGTGGCGGCCCTCTATAACAACCGCGAGCGCCGGGTACGTGTGCCTTCCCGACAAGCTAACGCGAAGTGGGCCGCCTGGGCCAGCCATCTACCGATCCCTTCAGCGATCACGCCCACGCTCCCGCGCGCTGCCGGGCGCATCAAGCCAGATCAAGGATCTTCGGCGCGACAGCAGGCCTCCTCCTGAAACAGAGATCCTTGGGCACGACGGTCGGCACACACCTCCCCTGCAGGCGTCTACTACCAGATTCCGCCCTCACGCTGAACGCGATAACTCGCAGCGCACTCCGTGGCCTCAAGCATTGACATGACGCTCACCCCGGCGCGGCAGGTCGCTGCGCCGCCGTCCATTCGCTGCCCGGAAACTTCGAGCAAGGGCGGCGGGTAAATCTATCGCCAGCATAACGGGAATCCGTCGTGTTTGACCTCCCGGTTGGCCCGCTGAATCAGCATGTAGGCGTTACGTGTACCGCCCCTCCCCTACGTTTCATCTACATTCTTCCGTACACCCCAGGCTCGGCGCGCCTACGACTATGCACTGCGCCACCGTCTTAAACTGGGCATCGAGACTGCCCACACGCTGGCCTGCCTCATCAGACAGCGGGCGGACTGCTCCGCCGCAGCTACTTCGTCAGCGGCAGAAGTGCCCCGACCGCAACTACGAGTTCGGACGCAGCATCGACGGTCAGGAGGACATCTCCCGCGCCTTCACGCCCGCTTTACGGCGCTGGTACGAGCTGATTCCTGCACACTCAAACTATTCGCCCAGCAGCATCCCTCTTTCAGGCCTCCAGGCATCGACCTGCTTGAATTGACGACCGCCGCATGCGCTTCGGCGCCGTATCGGTGCGTCGTGGCTGCAATTTCGCCCGACTGTGGGGCGGGGTGGATGTTCCGCCGTGGCCGAAGAGCTGTATGCCGGGGCGCGCGAACCGGACGCTGGCGCAGTACGCGCGGATACTCGGCGACGGGCCTGGTGCCCCGCCCGCCAAGCGCCCGCTGCCTACTCCTTTCGGTAATGCTGCTGCGGCGGAGGCGATCGGGAAGAGGTTGTCCGTGATCCTTTCCTACCTGTGGCCGGTGGCTCGAGAGGTACTTTGGGGCTACGGGCACGGGCGGATCAGCGCGGGTGGTGATTGCCGACGACGGGTCGGACGACCGCACCAGCCTGATCGGAACGCAAAACACGCGAGGCGGGTAACTTCCCCATCCGCCGTCAGCACCCGGACCTTGCTTCCGCAAATGCGAGATCCTGAACCGGAGCCATCACCCCAAGCCCACAACAGACTACTGCTCTTTGGCGACGCTGTTCATCCCGCGCGCTTTTGATTTCGTGGCTATCCACCTCTTGCCGTATAGGACCTTCCCCTCCCAGTGGCGCTCACAAGCTGCCGTGCGGCGTCGAAGAGCCATCCTCAGGACGACATCCTCAGCGGCGGGTGCTTCACGCAGCCCCGTAGCTCCAGTCGCACGGCATGCCGGGTCATTAAAGACAACAAAGCTCACCACCTTTGGCCTCAAGGCGTCTGCTGAACATAACCACCCCGCGCCCGACATGGAACCCGGGCTTTTAACGCCTCAGGCTGGCTCCTCGACATCTTAACACGAACAGTTTCGACAGCGCAGCCTATAGCGGCGAGGACCGCAGGCCTAAACCCGAACGCACCTCGGGGCCTGCCAGGCATCCGTGGCCGTGGATCACTTCTCCGCCTCCTCCACCTCGACCATTCAACGTACATCACACCCGACGCTCTCCGCGCAACCATGCCCTGCGCCTTAGAGCCGCACCCATCGCATGCAGCCCGCACGCCTTGGCATCGTCAAAGGAGGGCAGCCAAACAACAGCCAGAAGTATAGAAGGGCGTGGCGCAACTATCGCGGATAGGGTGTGATAACGCCGGCGACACTACCGCTCAGGCACCACCGCTTAAATTCAACCAATGGCATAGCGACATATCGCCGGGCTATCATGGGTGTATTAACATCAGCGACACTGCTCGCCAGAGCTACTCATAAGTCTGGTAGCGCCAGCGACCTGCTCATGCCAGGGCTACCATGGGGTGTCGATGACATCAGCGACACTGTCCTTAGGCTTCGCTGCGGTGTGCGTGTCGCCGAACATTCTGCCGAAAGACTATCATAGGGTGTAATGAAAGCGCCGCTTCAGACATTCTGAGGGCTATATATAAATTAAGTAACCAGCAGACATTCTACCGAGGCTATCATAGATATGGCATGGCAGACATTCTGCCGAGACTGCTCCACTTCTAAGGGTGTAGTGACGCTTGGCAGACATTCTGCCGAGGAGCTATCATGGTGTAGTAACACCAGACATTCACCAAAAAGGGCTATCATAGGGTGTAATAACGCCAGCAGACATTCTAAAGAAAGGAACTGTATCATAGAGTGTAAGTAACGCAGCAGACATTCTGCGAAACTGGGTCCATGGGCACTCTCTTCGTCAAACAACCAGCAGACAGATGGGCCCGCCCGGACGCAAAACAATTCTCTGCCTGCAGCCAAAGGTAAATAATTCTGACAATATGACAGTCCTATTCAGGAATTCAAGCGCGAATACGAGGCTATCCGCACGAGATCGGCGCGGCCCTGCGCCGTATGCTCGGCTCCGCTGGTACATCCTCAGGAAAGGCCGGAGCCAACTGAACGTGGTTGCCGACTATCAGGTCACTCTGACGCTCCCCATGTAAGTGCTTTTAAGCCAGCGGTACCCAGAAACCATCCACTCTGGCCTTGCGCAGCAGATAATGGCCCCGCGACGAGGTGGTCACCTACCGACGCGGCCGCCTTCGCCTGCATCACCGGCATCATTACAAGCCAGCGCCTGCGGTCATCGACATCCGTCGGGAAGATAGCCTCCTGGACGAACACCTCATCGAGCTGGAATCCACCCCGCACCGTGCATTGTCCCCATCCACCTCTACAGGCAGGCTAGAAACATGGATGCATCCCTCCATGTCACACGGACGCACGGCCTGAAAACGTGGAGGACTGTGCACAGCAGCGAAGCGCCTATCGCGACCGTAAAAGCGGAGGGGCTAGGGGCGGCTGCCGCCTACTCCTTGCCCACAGAACCTCAGCGCCTGGCGACGGCGCGCAATCACGACCAGCGGCGGCGCCACGGCCGACGCCTCCACGCTCGCTTTGCGTAACTACGGGCGGACGGTGCTATCATCCACGACTTCTGAAGCATCAGCAGCCGACTACTGGACGGGGATGCAGCCCATCCTGCGTCAAACTGCGCCACCTCGACGCCCAGGACGTCATAGGCGCACCATCGCAGCACGCTACCGCGCTGGACTGGCGGCTGTGGGTGTCGGCGGAACGACGCATGCAGTCTGCCAGACTACCACCTCTTTGTCGTCGGGCCGAGGACCGCGCACTCTCCGAGCGACTGGCGGAGGTGCTCCGGCACGCTCATCCACTACCCCGGTCCCATCCGTCGGCAAAGTTACACCACCACGGCTATGCAAGGACGTACCCGCGTACCCCCGACAGACTGACGCGGCCGCGATCCTCAATCACCGATATATCCCTCTCACCGGCGGGAGGTGGACGGCGGTCAGCGCCGTCAACCGCGCATAAATTCATCGCCCTGGAGTAGAAGAGTGGTGCAGCCAATAGCGCCGCGTGTTGGTCAGGCTGTAGGGCGCGGGCAGCCTGCTATTTGTGTCGGTCAAGCAGGTCTCGACCGGCTACGGGCGACTTTGTTCAGGCAGAATTGTCCGCGAACGGAAGCCAGAACAGACCTTCGCTCCGCGCCATCCTCCGCAGAAGCCGGCTACGCTGGCCGACGTGGTGAAGGCCACCGTCTTTTCTGGTCCGCGCAGTGACACCCATTGTCAGCAGGGTCTACGCTGCGCAGTTTGCCCGGCATGGACTGCCCGCACGGTCGGCCATCGGCGTGTGGGTGCCGAAGGGCGGTCAGCGGAGATCAGGGTCATTGCCGCGCACTGGTCCCGCTCCTGGCACCGTCCGTGTAGCTGGAAGAGGTGTGCCATTCATTTGAAACCACCCCTTCCATATTACGTCTGGGGCCAAGAAACGGTCAGGAACTCAGCTCCAGCCCGATCATTAACTCTTCAGGGCGGCGTAATACCGAAACCATCTTTGAGGCCTGGCTCTTCACCGGAAAGTAGCCGCTGCGGTAGGCCAGGCAGACCGGAGGCGAGACTGATCCTCGGTCAGATCGACACAGCCACCAGGCGGATCAGCCTCAAAGCCATTCGACACTCCACCAATCCGCCTTGCGCTCCTCCTTCGAGATTGACATACCCTCCATCCATGAACAGGTTGAAAGGCTTCGATGCATGTAGTAGCGGCGCACGAAGGGAGATCTTGAAAGGCATTCTCTACGCTGCAGGCAGGGCCGCCTGCTCGGCCCGGCGCCATAGCCGGAGGCCTGCCCTGGGTGTCCATTGAGAGAATGGCCAGTCAGGACTGAAATCGAGGGTAGTCGTACGCTCCTTCGTCAATACGCCAGCCGTTCAGTGCACCACCGGCGAAAATGCGCGTGGGTCGTGATGGCGCGCCTCTGTGGGGCGCCCAAGCTGCAACGTACGCCACCCCGAAGGGCAGGGTAGTGGGACAAGCGGCCCTACAGCGGGGCGCAATGGGCGACAGCCGGATAAAGTAGATGTTTCGTTCTTTTCATATATACAGAATGGTTGAGAATCGCTTCGGATGATCAAAGGGCTCTAAATTTGATCTAATCACAGACAATTCCTTATCACAACATGCCCCTCAACTCCGCTGGATACGGCTTTCTCATGTTGTACAGTCAGGCTGATGTCCTTGGCTCGAAGACAGTGGAAGTAGCGGATTCTTGAAGCGACATATGCGCCCTTGATACCGATGGGGCACCGCAGTTTATCGCGGATGCCGGACTCACGGATCAGGCGGCCGCAGTCGCAGGCCTCCACTGACGATAGACTGCTCGAGTAATTTCCATCCGCTACTTCTATTTTGGCGTGGCGGCGAGCACTTGTTGTGGCGGTCGGTCACGTGGCTGCGAGCGCTGGATTCAGCACATCAGGATAAACCCATTACCTGTCAAACGGTAGGGCCTCCTCACCGCCGGGATGTGCGTCCGGCGGCTGCGCGGGTAGTGCGTCACATTGTTCATTGCACTTCCGGCAAGTCCAGCCTCTTTCAACATCAATTTCACTGGGCAAGTCAGGCGGATCTCAATAACCATCGATGGAGGTCACGCTCCAGGAGGCAGTTGGTCACGCCGCAGGTGCGCCGGTCAGCCAGCCCTCGGCCTCGCGGCCGGGAGTTTTGACGATGTTGCTCGGGCGGGGATCAGCCGTGCCTGAACTTCCTTCGAAAACAGGATGGCGACGGCACTTGCAGCGATCACTTGGCCTCCACAGCGGATTAATTGCAGCAGCGCAGCCCATGAAGCACCTGCACCCAAAGGCCAGCGCCGAGGACGTGCGCTGTGGAAGGCAAACCAGGCGGGCGCGGTTGCCAGCTGATATCGCTCCAGAGCCGCTGCGACCTCGGGCAATTCTGCCCATCATGTGGCCCGCAACCGCGCCCGCCATGCCGCGGGAAACAACGCCCTGGCGATACAGGCCCCGGGCGACGGCAGATGAGCGCTGGTACAGCCAGACCGAAACAACTGCGGCATCACGCGTGAAATAAACCACAACCGACTGGCGCGCGAGACTGCTCTGTTCGCTCTGCGTGGATGGTGGCTCGATGATGCCTTGGCCCGGTCAAAATGGATCCAGCTGGCGGGCGACCGCACTCTAAACCGGGCATAGCGGATATTGGGCGGACCATACCAGGCGCCGGTATTTGTGCAGGACTGGCCACGATGATAAGGTACATATAAGGCTGCACTCCGCTTCGCGCTATGCTGCCGAGGCGGGATAGGAAAGGCGAAACTCCGCGATCTGCGTCAACGCGAGGCGCTCTGGATGCCGTCTTGAGCGCGTGGCCCGAGCACGCCGCATGCTGGAACAGTAGCTGCCAGCCACGACCGCCGCCGGATGGCGCCGCCTGTTCACAGCACCTCGGGGTCGATGGCATGCCCACACGAGCAGAAGACGCTTCCAGAGGTCTCACCAGTTGACTAACCCTCGATCGCCACTCCGCCTCAGCCATTCCTGTGGGATGCGGCGCCCTCGACGCACTTAGGGCCGACGAAGCCCATCGCGACAGCAGTATACAGCCAAGCAAAGCCCGATGCTGACGATGAGCTCCTCATCAGTCAAATATTTCCATGCTCCTTGGAGGAGGATCGTGGGGATAAATAGATACCAAACACAGGCAGCCCACCCGGAAAAGCGCAGTCGGCCGATCGTTAATAACGGCTCCTCGCCCCTCAGTGGGCAGCTGACATCAGCCAGCAGAACAACTGAAAGCATAGGCACACGGCGAAGATCTCCTCCACGATCGGGATCCAGGAACGACGCCCATAAGACTGCCGGTTGCGCAGCCCCACATCTCGTCGAGGCTTTGGGAGTGATCATCTCGCTGGACGAGCATGGACGGCGTAAGCAAGGGAGGAGTACAGTTCATCCAGTCCAGCGAGGCCAGACCATTATGTAATGACAGACATCATGCCGATCAGCACCCGTGGCGGCGCCCACCCATAGCCACGTGCCCCCGGCTTTCATCAAACTGGCGGCGCTGAAGTCAGGCCCCAGTTGAAGGGGCAGGAGATGGCCACCGATCGCCCCAGAGTGCTCGATGCCAGACGCTGTACACCGTCAGCAACGCCCGACCGGCCAGCCTGCGCCCATATTGGGTGGCCCAAGCCGGGCGGCTGTTGGGCCATTTGAAAAGCAGGGGTGGTCAGGCCCGCAGCAATGGGATAGCGACAAATCGACAATGGCGCAGAGTCGTCGCGGGTTTGGAGGTCAGATTCTAATGCTTACGGGCACTAAGTTAGAATTTGCATCAGGGGTGCGAGCGGTGTCTTCAAAGTGTATTTTAGGTCTATTCACGGCTAGAAACCAGCGTCTACCAGTTCATTTCTCAGGCTATTCAGGGCCCAAATCGGCCCGTGGGGCATTTCTTCTTCTTTACTTTGTACATCCCAGCCTGTTGCGTCTCATCTTTTCCACTATAAATCAATACCTAACATTCCACCTCCATTTTACTTTTTTCGTCGCAATCAGCACACCCATCTTTTATTTCTTACCTCTCCACTTTTATTCAAAACGTGACACCTTTGTTTTGCCTCGATCCGTCAAAAGCACAAACCTGTTTTATGAATTGCCATCTTCTAGTCAGACCATCATTCTACATTTTAGCCTCGATCATTTAAAGCTATTTCAAATTACACAGATTATACTTTTAGTCTATTCAAAAAGCACTTTTATGTACAGGATTGTTTGTGGTCACGATCAGGCAGACCAGTAAAGATATGGGGCTACATGAGGCAACAGCCCTAAATAACACTTCGATCATGATGGCACACTTGCAGATGTTTATTATTTCAACTCAAAAGGGGTTGCATGATGCGCTGCCCATGTTAAACTTACTCATATCATTTCCCTCCTCACATTAGACGCAAGCAGGCCAGCCTTTCCATTGATGCCCACGTAAAGCTCGTTTTATGTCACCACATCAATGCGGGGCACTTTGCAAAAATATAGATCAACCAGCGTCCCACATGAGCCATCGGACTGTACGCTCATTCTTGTACTATTTTCACAAGAGTTTGACGGCCTCCCTCGACGCCTTCTCCGCATCATATTTCCCACTTGAGGAGCACCTCCACGACGACGACACATTCTCATGAAGCAATCCCATCAGCTTTCCGCCAGGGCACAGAGATAAAGACAGCGTTCTCGCTCTCAGGCTGCAGCGTCCGGTCGCTCCATGAATGGCGGAAGATTCTGGCACTCCAGCACGATCGACGGTCTGCCCGCCGCAGAGTCAGCGTATTGCTGTTGCAGCCTCACGGGCCGCGGATCCTCTTTATCTATCCGCGCCTGTCGCCGCTGATCAACCCAGATGGCCCAGAACAAGCCACATTCAGTATCAGGACTGCCGGAATTTGGGCGTAAACCCATGCAACGCGCCGGGACGCCGTTTTGGGTGTGAACAGACCCGAGCAGCGCGGGACGCCGTTTTTAGGCGTAGACAGAACGAGCAGCAGCTACTGGGAAGAGGTTTTCCAGACTGTCGCAGAAGAAAAGGGGTGAAAAAGGCGGGGCGGCGGACCCTTCACGGGTGCGCGCCGCCTCTAATTCTTAGAAACGAAGATCAGCCGGGGCCGTCTCTTAATGAATTATTTCTGGCCTTGTCGCACTTTGAGGTTCATGAGGCCGCGTCAACCGGCGTATAGCGAACTCTCAAGTCGTTGGCAGCCTCGGGCCAGAGATTTCTTCTTGCTGATGTTAAAAGCCTGCCTTAGGGTGGCTTCAATGTATCAACAGCGTCATTTGTGCAGAGCGGAACAGTGGCCTTGGAGTAGATCGTCGTTGCATCCGGACCGTTGATGACAGCGTTAGTCTACGAGGCCTTACTGTAGTCCTTGGTAGGGACTGGGCCAGAGCGGCGTTGTTGTCTTGGCTGCGCCGAACAGGCGGCTGGCAGCCTTGGCATAGGTCGCCCTGCTCGAGGTGAAGGGGAAGAGCATGCCGAGGGGCCTCGCCAAGCTCAAGCACATCCAGAGCCTGCCGATGAGCCACTGCGCCTTGTCCAGCTCCTCGCCACGGGTGAGGGCCAGGAGGCCGGGTTGATGTTGGCGGCGCTGTTTTTGCTGCACGCTGTTGGACTTGAAGGTTCCTCCAGCCTTGCAGAGTCATGCCGTAGTGGCCTTGCATACCAAGTGTTGTTCCCAGGTGCAGTAGTCTTGAGGAAGAGCTCAGGCCTTGCGTTATAGATCGCCTCTCACGGTCTGACGTCGTTCGTGAGTCAAGTGGCGGCCTCTGACAGCTCCTCGACGTGGGCGCTTTGGGGTTCGACCTAGGCCAGGCGCTTTAGTCTCTCATCCGGTTGCAGTAGTTCGTGTTGGCCCGTCGGGCGTGGTGGCGCAGCTTGGGCGGGATCTCGGCGTCGGCCAGGGCAGAAGACAATTGGGATATTCCCGATCTGCGCTCGCGCTGCTCGAGGTCGGAGTACATGGAGAGAGGGCCGGAGGACCAGAGTCTTTGTCTTACCGCAAGTTCGACTGAGACGCGAAGCTCCCAAAACCCTCCAGTCCTGCGCCGTGTGGTGGTGTGCGCCGACGAGGACGTCGATTTTGCGTTTTGTTCAGTTCATGTACTGGTGGCGCGTCGTGTGGCCGTCAGCTCAGCCAGCGTTCGTTGGGCCGAGTCGCCGTCGGGTGAAACTGGGCAGAGACTTCGACGGAGACGTTTGGTGCAGCGGCAGCGTTGGCTTTCTGGCCCACCGCGATCCTTCCAATTCCTTCCAGTTCGCCTCAACTCGGCGATTGGAGCTCAGCCTGCTGGATGAGGAAGAGAGGATCGCGTCAGCCAGAGCCTCGCCGGTGATGCATTGGAACTTGTCAGCTCGACGGTGGGGTTGTCGTGGCGGCGTTAGCCAGCGCCAGAGGAGAGTGCTGATAATGACGCCGTCAGCTGGCTGATCGGAGACATGCCGACGACGGCCTTGATCTTCACATCGAGAGGTCAAGTGGAAATCCGATCCTTCATCTCAGGTTTTATACTTGAAGGCAGCTTCATGGTGACATTGCCACCCGTACCGTAAGGGATCACTTGGTTATTGGCGCGCACCTTTCGCTGGAAGGTATGGTACGTGCCCCATGTTCCATACCAGGATGGCCAGGAGCACAGGAGCGTGATCGTCAGCGTAGCGTTTTTCTTGAACCACTTGGCTGGGATTGAGCAATGCTGATCGTGACGGGCACTTGTCCGCCGACGGCTTCGAGCTACGGATCCAGCTGAATGTACTGCATAAAAGCGGCTTGGAAACTGAGCGGAAGCAGGTGCCATGAGAATGGCAGCCATTACAAGAATGGCAAAGAAGTTCTGCACAACAACGGTTTTCTCTGTACAGGTGTGCAGTTGATGTATGTATTGTTATTGTATCTCTGCCGGTGTCACACTTCACTAGTTTTGGGAGCGCAAATTTCGTGAATAACTAAATTCTAATAACAGGAGTTGGATGGGCGCAGGCAGCTATGCGACGGTCGGCCGGGCTGGAAGCTCGCAGCGCGCCAGGGGCTCTCCGCAGGGCCTCAGCGGATCGAAACTGAAAGGCGGCCTTGTCGTTTGTTTACGCACAAATGCTGTTTGGGTAAGATCAATAAAGCTCGTTAAAATCGCAGATCAGAGCTTTATTTTATTCGCGCGAAGTCATACACTGTCTCAATCAAATAATAATGGAACAAAAACTGTCGCGCTTAGGGTAGTCAGGCTGGCGCGCATGCTGTCAGCAGCCAGATGCTCAACCTTTGCGCTCCAGCAGGGCCGGCTTCAGGTGCGTCAACCTGGGTATGATGGTGGCACAGGAAAAGTATATCAAGCCGCGTTGAGACCGCCGCAGGGCCCCACGCCATCACCTCATTTCGTCGCTCTATGCGACTGTGGGATCGACTACGCAGAGCTGCGCGAGAAGTGTGACAGGCTGGTCTGAGAAGCCATCCCCTCTTTGCTGGCAGCAACCTCGTGGTGGGTAATGGAGACTTTGAAGACGGTTGAAGCGCTTCATGTGATGAAGCTGTGGGTTATCCCCCGGCTGTCATCCGGACAACAGTCAAGATTGCAAGCCACTCCTCAGAGCACATGAAGCCCTGCAGCCGCTCCCAATAAGCATTCTACGCCTCATTTCAACGATGATACCTTACTATATCGATTTCCGGGTCACCATGCGAGGTGCTGGGCATATCGACTGATCGCGGTTATTATGGTGGCCCTGCTGCGGCCTTCACCTGATCGACACACGGACGATGAGTATTGAAACCGCACTATGGCGCAGCTGGAGGGAATCGACTCGGCAGACCGTTTGCATGCGACAGGCTGCTCTGCTAAATAGTGCTGCGGGCGGGCTGAAAGATGGTCGCGCTGGGAGGCTCGTGCCTGAGCTGACATCAAGGCTGGCTCATTACAGCGACCTCCAGCGCTGGCGCAAATCATGGTCAGACGTACGCTTTCAGAATGTCAGGCAGGAACAAACCAGGTTACCATCGACCCCGACTTAGTACTACTCTGCGGCGGTACCGGACAGCGGCGGCAACAAGGAGGTGATCGTGTGCCCCGACGCCTCCGTCATCGATCATAACTTCTCGTCATCGTGGCTGGCAACAAGTCGGCCTCGTACACGGGCTGGAGGAGGTCTTCGCCGCGTCGAACAGAACTATGTGATCACGGACAGTATAATGCAGGTTTAACCAGCTTCCAGCATTGCGCCAGCGAGGTCAAGACTCTTAATGGTCCGCCGTGAGGTAAAGAGGCTGACGCATTGTGCAGAAATGACGCCGCGCCGCATCATCCCTGCGCCACTGGCGGTGATGAACAGCTGGGGCTCTTCAGCAAGGCACGCCTGCAGGGGCCGAGTCGGCCGATCTACTTGCTATCGACGGTGGCGGTACCGACGGACATCCACTCGATGACGGACGGTAAGCCGACGATCGACGGCGCAGTGACGAAGGTTGCAGGAGCCGTATGCAAGCGTACAGTGGGCAGTCTGGTATGCGCACCACAGTCTGTCAATCGCTGGCCCGGTGAACGGATCTGAAACGCACCCATGGCCGGTGAAACACTGCCGGACGATCAGGTGGGCGTACGTTGCCGCTGCAGAGCGTCGGACACCTTGGCGGAGTCAGGCGGCGGAGCAACGCATCGGAGGAGCTGGCACGCGGTGCCGGCACCTCGCGGTGCAGGCGCCAGGCGCATCTGCACCGGACAGTCGCCGTGCGGACGGTTGTCGCGGCAGGAAAGACCTGCCAGTACGAAACGTGAGTCGGTGGCCAAGCGGCGCCATCCGTACAGCAGCTTCCGGACTATATCCTCAGGACCGAAAGTGGCGCTGGGCGACTGCCTACATAGTACCCAGCATCCGTCCCTACTAAATTGGACCGGCGCTACATCTTTTGCTCGATCCGACTTTCCCAGGCGCCGTCAGTCGGGCTGGCTACGCGCATTGCCAGAAGAAGAAAGTGCCAACGGCCTGTCATGCCGGTATGCGCCTTGTTCAGGCGCTTAAGTCAGGGAAGCACACTTACATTGAATTCCCCAAAGCCTAAAAAGGCGGTGGTAAAGTAGTTCTACCTCTAACTACTGCTTGCCAGGTAGCATGCCAGAGGCTTGGCGTCTGTTGTCCCCCTGCAGGGCAGGAGTTTGGCCGGGTGCAGGAGAAACGGCCATCCCTGGCATATGATCTTCTTTTGCCTTCTTTCTTCCATCGGGGAAGAAAGAATTAGAAATATCAAAGGTGGTATATTCTTCTCCTTTCTTGTCTTGACTGGGAGTGAGAGGCAGAGCAGCATTCTTCTCCTTTTCTTACATCTTGACACAGGAAAGACAAAAAGAAATCAAGGCGGCCTGCGGCCCTACGTGAAGTTAACTGGGTGCTCAGAGAGCTTGGCTGGCGTCCCTGGCCTCCACCGAGGCTGAGGAAGTTGGCGTTTTGACTTGGCCGGATATAAACTGGGGCGTATAATACACCCCGAAGCCAATTAAAGACACATCATCAAAATAGAACAGCAAAAACAGAGATAAGACGCAAATCAATGACAAAAGGTTTTGAAGATCGCTAGCCATAGGGCGCAAGGGAGGTGTGGACAATGGCACACAGGGCGAGACATCGAGTTCGGCAGGGCCATGGCCTATCAAATCCATCACCCGAGAGGCGTTTTGGCTAAGCGCACGAAGAGGCTACTCTCGAGACGCGGACTCTGATCCCAGCCGCGATGCCGGTGTGGCCCCTGCCGGAGGCTGGCTACTCCAATTCCCTCAAGGAGGCCGAGGGCGAGGCCGACTGCCTCGACAGTGGACTTCACGTCCAGACCGTTACCACTGAGGCTGAGACAGGTGTCAGAAAGGAGTAAAGAGACAGACCGCTCCCAGTGCTGGACGGCTTCCCGATCATAGACTATGGCGAGACGATCTACCGCGACGTGACTTGGCATCAAAATTACCAATGCAGGTGCGCCAGTACACGCCCGACGCGCCGCCTCTTGACGGAGATCCTCCATCGCCCATGATTCACCTCGTATGAGGGGCGGCATCTCGTACAGCATCCCTACTCCAAGAGCCACTCGATCAGAAAGACCATGTCGCTGCGCACCAACGTTACGCCGACCGCCTGGGCCTCTGCAAAGAGGCTGGCGTGTCGATCAACCATGAAACCGTTCAGGGCCGCTGGCGGGCACACTAATCCGCCTTGTATCTCGAACTCGGTGGCCGTCCTCGGACACTCCTCCGCCGCTGCGCAGGGGCGTAGGGGACATCACCGTAGGATGCAGCCAGTGTGGCAGCCCTGATTCAGGACGCAAGCCGCGCTGCAGCCACCACAAACATGCTCACGCGCGGTTTACCTCCGGTGGTATGAAAGCTTCCGACGTACGCGTGACGACCATCTTCACCACCAGTGGATGGGCGGATTCCCGCAGGAGCAAGGTAGAGCCTTCGGCGTGATCTCGTAGATTACTGCGGCCGCTGCAGCGTGGCTGGTGGGGTGATCGTCAGACGCCGCACAGGGCGATCGTGTGCCACGAGGAACTGCTGCCGCCGGGCTCCGCGCCACGGGGCAAGTGGCCTCCATGCCGCGATCAGGGCTTCCGCCACCACATTCCCGCCGTGCTGGAGAGGCGAGATCATCTCGGCCGTCTCACTGCATTCTGGCGGGAGTCGAGGCTGGGCCGCGCTGACTGCCCGTAAACTTTTGTGTGCCTTGAGGCCAGCGTGCTCGACATCCCTTCGCCCCAGCCGCTACAATGGGTAAGGCCATGCCGGCACGCGACAATGCCGGCTGCCGTCCGCCTACTCGACATGGGCGCTGCCGCTCTCGAAAAGACATCGTGGACTTCCCGCCGCAAGCTCGAGGGCGCGCGCGTTTGAGAACCGCGCCCGTAGGCTTCCGATAATGGTCATCGACGACGTCTACGCCATCAGCGAGGAAGCTGTATCGGACGCCCCGCGCGGGCGAATAGCGAAACACTAAGACGGCTGCCCCAGGGCTTGGTTGGATCAAGCCGATGGTTTGATCCATCGGCTTCGGTTAGAATACAGGCCAATGGTTTTGGGCAGAGGGCCCGACCCGATTGGGTCAAACCAATGGTTTAGAAGCAAAGGCCCGGCCCGATTCAAATTTGGAAAGCCAATGGTTTGAGTAGGCCGACTGATTCAGGCCAGGCCAATGGTTGAAGCAAAATCCTCCATTTGCATTGAGCCAATGGTTTGAGGTAAAATAGACCTCCGATTTGGGCCAAACCAATGGTTTGACAAAACAGACCTCGATTTGGAAGTGAGCCAATGGTTTGAAATAAAGTAGCGATTAAAGGTCCGACCAGGTGGTTTGAAGCGAGCCGACTGATTAGGGAGGCCGACAGGTGGTTTGATGAAACCCGGCTCAGTTAGAATTCAAGCCGCGGGCGGTTTGATGTAAGCCGACCTGATTGAGGGTCAAACCAGGTGGTTTTGAAGCAAAGGCCCGGCCCCAGGTGGGGTCAAACCAGGTAGTTTGACTCCATCCACAGCGGCAGGGCATCACACATAAAACAAGGAACCAGTACACACAATCAAATAGAGAGCGAAATGAAAATCCCGCCCAGTGATCTGCGCTCCCGTTAGGAACGGGCCTTCTTCGACATTAGTATTAGAACGGGCGAAAACGACAGCGCTTTCTAGCAGAAGGGCGCCTGTAACCCCAGATTCACGGCCGTTCGTCAAGCGGGCAGATCGATCTCCTATCATCTTCGCTCGAAGGCAGTGCGATGGCGGCGACTACTTTCCGCGTTTTGATCTCCAGACCACGGCGGACGCGACCCTCTTCTGGCCAAAGGACTTCATCCGTCATCAGGCGGGAGGTCATCCCGCTTTTACGTGAGCGAGGATCACCACCTTCGCAAGAAATGGCTGACCGCACCCGAAACCAGTATAGACCTTCCCAAGACGGGCAGAAATATCACCGCCATCCGCTGCGGCATGACCCAGAGCCTGCCTCGGCGCTGTAATAAAGGCGCGAAGCGTGCTGATAGCCAAGTCATCATCGACGAGTACAGCACGAGATCTCCGACCTGTGTCCCATCTTCCCAGTCAGGCGACGGCCGCTACCTGGGCCGCCGACGAAAGGATGATCGCGAAGACCGCCGACGTACTGCACGCCTCTTTAACACGTCGAGACGGGGGTAGGCCTCAAGGAAAGGAAGATCAAAGAATACGTGGAATGGCTGCACAACCCATCCAGAAGCTAAAACCCTTCAAGGCTGCAACCCGGCGATCCACATCGGCGTCTACAGCACGCCAACTCGTCTTATTGCTGACCCACATGGCCATCGCTCCTACATCGGTGAAGTGGCAGCCATCGCAGCGCCCTTCAGGCTGCATCAGAGAATCCCGTGGATGTGGGCTGACGCGGGCACAGATCAAAGGCTCTGCGCGACATCCGCGCCGTGATCGACCGCGAGCATCAACACCCGGATCTGTAGCCGACGGGCGTTACGCGCTGGAGGACGCCAGTAGACTTCTCTAAGGAAATCGGCCATGGCTCAGATCAGACGCCCGACCTCGGCAGCATCAACAACATATCGAGGCCGTCCTCTACTGCAAGGCGCGGCATGGGCGCCTACCTCAGCGGCACCTGCAGCGAGACAGATTCGCTCGGCCGAAGTCTGCGCATCGCTACAGCCACCTCGCCCGTACGGTATCCCCAGCTACGGCCGGGCGCTTAGGCGTCGACGAAGGCTATATGATTGTATTCAACGGATGAGCCGCATCTGTATCCGGAAGCGAAAGTAATCTGCGGATAGAGGTAGAGGGTGGAATTGGAGGTAGAGGGATGGCACGATCTCTGTCCTCGATCCCTCACCTCTAACCTCCTACCCTCTAAATAGAAATGGAAGAATTAAGAGTCTTATACACACATGTCTTGGGCTACAGCTTTGATGGAGTCGTTCGTGGAGGGGCAGGCAGTGCGCCGTGAGCGCGATCGACGGTTAGTGATCCGGCCCTATTACCCTCAGCGCCCGGCAGGTCGTTCACCGACCGCAACTCAGTGGCTGCGACTTAGAGATTATGATCCCCGCCGCCATCAGGGCCAGCATCCCCGTCATCATCAGCACGGCTGGCTGCCAGCGTGCACTACACTGCTGTTGGACTGATATGGACATCATCAAGTCCTTACGAAGAAGCTCCGAAACTTCAAGATGGCCATCCATCAGCTCGAGCTGGACAAAGAGGCTCGATGGGAGAAGCTTCACTACAGTCAAGTGACGCCTCACTGGCCAAAGATCGCCGAGAAGGAACATCGGCGGGGCCGTCCATCGTCGCTCCAGATTGGCTGAAAGGCCTACATAAAGCCTTGGACGAAGGCGCAGGGCGAAGTCATTGCCCGGTCACTCAGCCCGGTAACCCCGCCATCTTCGCGCCCTCGCCATCGTAGAGGGCTACGACAAAGGCCATGGCTCCATGGGCAGATCCTCAGTGTACTGCCGTCGCCGCCCCACCCAGCAGCGGTAGCGACTGCATATTTGGCTACCTCCATGAGATCGCGCCTGTATTGCTCAGGCCTCTCGCCCTCGCAGTACCACACTCTCCATCCTGCCCATGCGCTCTGCGAAAGACCAACCCCACCCATACTGCCCTGGCCCCAGTGCGCCCTCATTGCACAGTGCGCCCCTGCCAGAGTGGAGCCGGCAATAGGTGAAGGTGGCGGATCAGGTTATCCCACGGACAAGTTCTTCGGCGGCGTCAAGCTCGAAGGCGTTGCGCCGCGTGAGCTATCGCATCTCATTGCGCCGGCGTCAAGGATCCGATCAGCAGTCTCGAAGATGTTTGACATCGTCACGCAGCGTCAGGATCTTGTGAAGACAGCTTCAGGCACTACGGCATGCCGACACCACTCCGGCCCCAAATCTCTCTGGAAGGCGTCATGGCCGTATTCAAGGACGCCGAAGAGTCGCACAGCGATACCAAACTCTGATCATCATCGAAGTGTGGCGCACTCAGAACGGAAGCCTTTTATCTGCGGATTCGCCACGGCACCATGCCTCCACTTCGGCTACGAGGCGCATCGCTTCGGCCCGGCAGCCTGGCTGACCCTTCTCGCCCTCGAACAAGATGGGGCGAGATCTTGATTCATCACCGCCTGGTGGGTCGAACAGCTCCACCAGGCGCGCAACCGCTGCTTCACTCCAGCTGATGGGGACGGGGCCAGAAAGGAGGATATCCTCATGCATTGCAAACTGACGGACGTAAACTGATGATCCGAAGCAAGAGCTCAAGTCCTACAGGCTGACCTTCGACATCCTTTTAAAGGACTACTAGGATCATGTAGGCGCGTCAAGGGCCGCCAGCACATGTTCAACAACGCCATATTCCACTCAACTCTACCCACATCCCAGGACGGACATCATCGCTCTGTGCACATCGGCCCCGCCAAAGGCGATGGGAATACGCATCGTGCGTCGATCACCAGCGCGCTCAACGAAACGGACGTCGGCGCAACAGCATCCCCCTGATGAAGTTCAAGTTCGATTTATAGTCGAACGGTAGTCGGGAAATAGAATAGAACCGACACGAACCATTCCTGCCCCCCTTTTGTTCCAAACCCCGATGCATTGCTTCATTCTAACCTATGGGTAGTGGTAATACCTTATAGGTTGGCGCAATCCTATCCATAGGTTGGCGAGGAACTACCTTCGCCGGTGTTGGCGCCGCATCCCTCGTCTCATTCGGCCATTGGGGTAGGGGGCGTGCGCGCACAGTACCTCGGCAGGTGACCTCGGTATCTATGTTTCAGCCTGCAGAATAATCTAAAGGCATACTGATACGCCCCTACCCTAAGCAGGAGGACTGATATCCTTGGCCCCGGCACTTTTTAGTTTTCATTTTGTCCCAGCTCTATGCGCAATCACAAAAATTATATGGTCTCAGCGCAGTGGCAGCACACGTGCTTGAAGCGACTCATGTTCCTCGGCGAGCAGATCGACACCGCCACTCTTCTTTTAAGCGACCTCTGTATCTGCATCCTCGGCGACGCCGCTTTAAATCATCCTTTATCAGGAGGCTTCTGGCCTGCAACTCTCCAGCGTAGACGACATCGTCAGTCGCGCGAGATCATGCGGTGCTGTTCCGCTTAACGGCATCGGGACGCTCACCACCTATCTTCTGACGTCCTTGGCTGGTGTGTCTTGCGGATTGCGAGTTTGTCCGCTTTTGTGGTGCGCGGCCGTCGTCGTCAGGCGCTGCTTCTACGATGCCCTCGTATGTTGCCGAGCTGCTCGTGGTGTATCGGCGAAGAGTCGTCGTGGCGCCCCGGCGTCTTGGCCTGCCGCAGGCATTGTCTGCTTCATCATCACGGGTCGCTCAGGTATCCCTTAAGATAGACACTCCTTGAAGACATCACCACATCTCCTCGGCGACGGGTTTGGCATCTGACGTGGTTCTATTTCTCGAGATGCTGGCTTTATGCTCAAGTTCCGTTAGCACTTGAGTCTGGATACGCCTTGAGGCGCGTGACCAGGCGCATGCCGGGACTCATCGCCTACCACGACGAGGATCATGTCGTATCGGTGATGTCATCCCCTCGCGATCTTCCGTTCACGTCTGTCGTCTGAGAATGTTGACTTTCCCACAGACCCTTGTCGAGAGGTCCGGGCAGGCCCTTCTGCCTATCTGGCTTATCGACGGTCGCAGGAGACGTCAGCCGCAATGCTGTTGCTGCGCGTAACTGTGGGAGATTCAAACAGAAAGGTCTCCTCGATCGTCGGGTCTTGAATCGAAGCTGCTATGTGCTGGCGAAGAGCATCAGCGTAAGTTTCATGCTGCCTCAGACGGGCGCTCACCGCTGGGTCTTGGGTGCTCACCACCCTCGTGACAGACGCCGCATCGCCCGCGAGGCATCGTCCCATCTATGGGTACTGGCGTGGCCGTCATCTTCGTCACCTGGGGCCCAGAGACGTCGCATCGCACGGCGTTCGTCGAGACGCCATCTCAGGGTGTCCGTCGGGGTCACGAAAGGGCTACTCCGTAGAGTCTGTCATTGCGACCCATCGACCGCGTGGACGAGAGGACAACGCCGCCATCATCACTGTGAGATGGTGCGGCGACGCCTTCCCATCGTTGTTGTCGCGCATGAGGCTGGCGAAGCAGAGCGACGAAGTACTCATGCAGCGACGGTGTACGGCATCAGGCAGTTCGTAATAGTGGTTCTCGCGCCGGTGCCAAGCCTGTCGCAAGCCATCGTCGGTGTGTCTGATTAATTGGCACGATGGGGCCGCCGCTGAGCAGAAAGCCCTGCGTCCGTCGGCTCCGTCGGCTGAGCGCCCGACCTGGCGCCGCCAGGGCAAGGCTTTGGGTGACGTCAATCGCCTCGGCATCGGTCCGTCGGCTTCTGGCGGAGCACCACCGCTGGCGGTCCACATCTCATTCGCCACCCGCATCGCCAGCCACCGTCTCAATCAGCATCAGCTGCCGCACCACCACTTGAGTCGCTCTCTGATCTTGATGCAGCGATATTCCCGGCGGTGGTGACCTCTGCAAGGCAGGAGTTTCCTGATGCAGCCCAAGTTATTTGGCATCTGACTGGCCTCTGCCGGGGAGGCGGAGTTCAGTACCCAGCCCTGACCACAGCCCCGGTAAGTGCCAGCCTTCTTTGCTTCTTCTTGTCAAGACAAGAAGAAGAGCATCAGACAAGAAGAAGAGACATCAGGGAAAGAGAGTCCTGAGACAAGAATAGATTGGCCTGCCTCCCATCATCCAAATAGGAATTGAATTTAGCTACTCACACCAATGGAAACCTTTAGAATGACTTGCATCCTGCGTACCCCCCTTCTACGACGACGTCATCCGCTCCTCCCGGCTGACCTCGTCTACCTCTCTCCACCATCTACCGCCCATGACGCGCCGCCGCCAGCGCCTCTACGAAATGCTCATGCCCCGGAACCGCGCCGCTTCGACTTCGCAAACAAGTCATCTACCACTTGATCCCTGTCCCATGTTGGGCAGCTTCATCAGATCCATCTGGCCCCACCACGGCCAGTCGCGCGGACGCTTCTTCGCCCGCCTCATCCATGAAGGCCCACAAATGATGATCAGCAAGGCCCCACTCCACCAACGCCGAAGTAGTCGACGCGGTAAACCGATACACCGGCATCTTCTTCGCCTGTCAGTGGGCAGCCGCCCTCGCGAGCCCGCTGTCTCGACACCCGAGGGTGATCGCCTTCGACGACCTCAGCTGATATCCGCCGCCTGGCCGTCACCGAGCTGCCGTCATCGTGGCCATCGACTATCAGGGCCGCAGCATCTACAGGACAGGCGCGCCCTACGAACAGGACTGACACGCTGCAAATTGCCTCACTTCTTGCGCCGTAGACGGCTATCCTGCACTGCGCACTGTTTCACAGGAAGAGCGGAATCAATTTTCCGCCATATAAAACAGCTACTATTGAAAAAGGACTTGTCGGAGAGGCTACCCAGTGAGTGGCCTTCAAAGACATATCGGGTGAAGGTATTCATCCACCTCCACGATCAACTGAAGAGCGATCAGAATCAGAGATTCTGACCTATCACCAGGTCCAGCTCAGTCTCCAGCTAGCTCGCCCCTTCTGCACGGGCAAGTAGAGGCTTTAAAATTTGGGCCACCGCCGGCCGCGTCGGCAAGTTCATATAAGCCCGCTACTGGCAACCGCTAAAGTAATTGCCAATCGGCTTTACAGATCCACCAGAGCGGGCGGGTAAGACAGATCACGTTCTGCTTGCCCGCCTCCGCCTCGCTTCCCGTCGGACGGATAGCGCATAGGATCTGACAGCGCACGTTACCCTGGGCGAATGCGGTTTCCAAAGTCGTCTATCTTTGCGCCGTCGTTTCCGGAGAGCATCACAAAACATGGGGCGTTGGCTCATCTTGGTAGGGCATTGGTTCGCAATCAAAGAGGTGACGGTTCCGAGTCATGTACTTCCACGGGTTATTCAATAACAAACACAAAGGTGGCATTTACGCAGATGTAAGGCCGGGCGCTTTTCCTCAGGTCCTACGCCCGGACGTTGGGGCTCCGACGACCGTCAAGGGCAAACCCTCAGGGTTCAGGCTCCGACGACCGTCAAGGCCCAAAAGCCCTCAGGGTTCAGGCTCCGACGACCGTCAAGGCCGAACCCTCAGGGTTCTAAAGATCGACCTGACAATCCGAGGCCAGGCCCATAGGTTCAGGCTCCGACGACCGTCGAGAGAGACACTTCCTTCAACCCGCTGTTGTTTCCTACTTTGCGCCCGCCGCGTGGTTTGCAGCGCAGGTAGCAGCGATCTCCGATAGGCAGCCGGCCGACGCCTCTCCCCGTGCTTGGTACACATTAAAACAAGATGGATGAAAAGTAAAATATCCATGTCATGAAATTATATTGCTCTTCTGCACCTGCCTCGTAGCGTCAACCTGTTGAGACCAAAGTCGGCGGGCACAGCTTGGAAGTTCCAGCAGGCATCCTCTCGTCACTGCCGGACTGCTCATCTTACATCTCCTACATCATCAACAGCTGCATCCCTTGAAGTCTGGGAGGCTACCATAAGGCTGCCTCATCATTTGGCTCAGCTTGATGGAACTTCCTCATTATCATCCTCAGCCGCGTAGCCATCGCGCACCACGCGTTTTGGGAGGCGAGGAGGCCTTCAATTTCATCTTCGGACTCGCTCCACGCATTGCCGCAAGCCAGCCTGCAGCCCCTTCTCAGGTCGTTCTCCAGCGCACTGTAACGATATAAACCGCAGTCGGTCTGCCAGGCCACAGCCTCAGCGCGCCATCCTCTCTCCGTAGTGCCAGGCAGGGAATGCAGACTCGCTCCTCTTGCTTCCACCATCACTTTCGGCGGGTCTCCAGCCGATGAACTACAGAAGATGATCAGCAATTGCAGGCACTTTCTCAAGACGCTCTAGGATCCTCATCCTGCCACATGCCATCACGCGTAGTACATTACATCAAAGCGCGTCGACTGGGGTCCTTTTTCGGTATCTCGCTGGCATTTGGAAGATTAAGGAGCTACTTAAAGCGAGTACATCACGACGCCGCGCTCATCGTTTTCAGTAGTGAACAAGACTCCCACACCATGTCTCTTTTCCGACTGAGAACACTTCGCAGAAGTCCGTGCGCTGGCCTTCCTCTGAGCCCAGCTTCCTGCGTGAGAGGTCAGCGTAGCGCAACATATCGCACAGCCGGCTGATGTATCGTGGGACGTATAACGCATCTTTTCATGCCTCCTCCTTTCGTGCCTCACCGACACCCATATACTCGCAGATGGCGGGGAAGCCCCGCGGTACCAAGCTTTGTTCATGCTGGTCGCAATCTCTGCGCGCATTGGCCCGCTGCCCGCTGCTGAACGCCGCTTCGCGGCGCCTCATTACACAGGCGTCTCTGGGGACGGTCCTGGTGGCTATCTGGCTGCCGCGGTACGTTTGTCACTTTCAACAACATCACGCTCAACTTGGCAATGGATGCGGTTCATCATCCACCTTGCACGCCCTTATGTGTAGCTCGGCAAAGAAGGCCGACGTGGGGCTCTCTCCGACCGCCTTGGTAATAACTGATCTTGTCCGCCGCAGAACCTCATGTTACAGCAGCGTCGCTGGCGACGATTTGTGGACGTTACCCGCTTGTCGCCTGCCATGAAGGACTGGGCTGTTACCTCGCCCGACGATAAACTCTCCCGTACTGGAAATAGCAGAGGCTCATAAGCATCTTGACATCTTGCAGGCCTCTTATTAAGTCATACGTCGTAATCGCCTCTCCCTTTTCGTACTGGGGGTAGAGTATACAAAATATTTGAGACATCACGCCCCAGGGCCCTCCCACAGCTGTAGAGCTAAAATCTTTACTGGAACTCAACTCTTATCTCTTAATGCAGTGAGCAGATCGACATGCTTAAATCACTTTATGCGTATTGCACCATTCCCCAAAATTGCCACACCGAAGCCTGCAAGTGCGTACCGAAACTATCTCGCCGGCACAGGAGAGGTCAGCATGCGTACAGGCAGCACCCTCGTATACACTTTGGCCGTGTTGGCTTGCGTGGGACTCGTTACGCCAGAGGGTCTCGCTCGGTGTAGATTGACGTACCGTCGCTGCCACGTGACTGTTCAGGGGCTGCAAAAGGATTCGCGGATCGGTCAGCTCACCAGATCTTATAGAGAAATCGTTACCGTATACGTGCCATCGCCATTGCTGACCCCGTACGTACGCCATGTTGTCGAGGATTGAACTTTCTGCCTGCTGCTCACTCACACAGGCTGCCACCTGCATTCACCGTTGGCATCACTCGGAACATCATATTGCGCTCGAATTTACATGGGCTAAATACCAGGAGCATAGCTCGATATCAAAGCCTGGCACCTCAGGGAGCACAACCCTGGCGAACAAGACTGCGCTGAGCGGGACCCATCAAAGTGTCCTTTGTATGGTGGAAGAACTGAACCTCCGCACGGGCGTTTCGGCTCCCTGGGCCACGCTGTGACGATCACTATTCATAAAATAGTCCATCTGATCTGCGGTAAAGGCGCTCTTCACCCGTTTCTGGGTCGTGCCAGTTCCCAGTGCGGCCACGATCTATACTTCTAAAGACGTAAATTCGAGCCGCGTAATAGTCAATTTAAAGACTCCTTTATAAGCGGGGCACACTCAGTAATTCTATATTTTGTTGTGATACCAGTAAAAGAATTTAAAAGGTCTCCACTGGGTGAGTTTAAAGTATCACAGCCTCACCAACAAATAATACATGCCATGATACACCTTCCTTACCATTATCTCGAGAGGGACCGTAAAAAGTCTTAAAGGAATTGTATAAAGAGTCACCTCCGCTAACTTCACCGTATCCGGTAGTGGACTTCATCCGCCCTCCTTATATTTTTACTTTGAGGCAATCAGATACGTAAGCGTGACTCCCGCGATCTACTAGAGTCCAGGCCAAACTTAGGGGTCATTGATTGGGCACAGTCACTATAAGATGATCTAGACCATATCGATCCCATTCATATTCAAGCTCCCATCAAGGGCTGATTAACACCCGCTTCTGTGTACCTAAATCCAGATTTACCATGATGCCGCAGAACTAAAGTTCTATCATCTTTCTGTATTACAAATCCCTTCGACTTTGAGATGATACCGCTCGCCTCGAACCGATGATCTGCGACGGCCCATCAACACCTTAGTTTGACCATCATACTTTCCCGCCTAGCTATTGGCGTTCGTCGGATTCATCCGTGTCCACTGTGGCTCTACAGCAATAGGACTAGTAGCAGGAAGGGAAACCGTGCCTGCTGCGCACTCATGCGGCAGCGGCAAATCCTGTCGTATCAGGCTTCCCCGCATAGCCAGCCACAGTTTCATTTCGAATTATAGGCCCCAATTAGAAGTTGGAGATCATTACAGCCAGGTCGTTCCGGAAACTTTGCAATATTTGTAATGCAGCACCTCTGACCTTGAAACAAAAGAATCCGATGCATCATTTACGTGCAATGATTCGAGTAATTCCATATTCTTTCTGAGGCAAAAACAAAGTCAAAAGTAGCCTTATCCGAATAAGGAACGAAAAATCAAACTCAAGACCGATCGAAGAAACAGCTACATATTGTATTTAGATCAACGTCGGCTATGGACTATACCTCCACTCAGTCCTCCACCCGAGGAATTTGGGCCTTCCAGCTAGAGGTGCAGGTCCTGTTGCAATAATAATCCTCGCTCTCTGCCAACTTGCCATTAGGAAAATCAGTGAGTCGGTCAGGCCACCCAAGCTGACCTCCCTCAAAGTAGAATCAACGAACGATAACTCCAGTCCAAAGCTGAGACCATTTCCAGTTATACCTCTCTAAAAGTCAAGCTAGATGCTGACTGCGCCGGATTCTAAAAGGACTCTCTGCCAAGAGCTCAGGAGAAGTAGAGGACGTGATGATAATTTTGCCAGATCTGGCGGGATCATCGTCTATCAGGTACAGGACAGGGACAGGTGCTCGAGAACTTGCACGACTTTTGCACTGGCCTCACTTTCTACAATGGTTGTAGCTCGTGCCACCCTCAAACTTTTCTCAGAAATCCCTTCTTAATATATTCTTGTTTAAGGGAAGTCTATACAGGTTTGTTGTTCAACCGTGATGTGTTACACGCTGTGCGCATGACAGTGGGGAACGCGATCCCCAGCGCTAAGCATCAGGGCGACCGCACGCATAGTCGTGTAATCTTCTTCCATTCAGTTTTCTTCATTTTACTACTGTGGCATCGAAGAGGATAAATGCCGATTGTCTTGTTCGTATACGCATTACCCTTTTCCGATACAGGGCAGAAGGAAGATTCTTTTGAATACGCAACCCGAGGGACTGAGGCTGATCCGTTAGTGTTTTGCTGGGTATGCCGGCGTCTGACGTTCCTGTCCAGATCGAGAACGACAGTCTGGGCTGACGGTCGGGGGTTGCGATCAGCGCGTTGGCGTTTACGTCGTGATCGATGTATTCCGGGCGGTTTTTGATTCGTCGAAGAGGACGCCAATGCTATTGCCCGGTACGCCGATCGTAGCAGGCAGTACACCTCAGAAAAGATGATGGCAGTCGCGATCGAGCTCCATCCGTTTCAGCGTGACTGAAACCGCAGATCTTGCCCAAGAGAGGTCAGAGGGCCCAGCAGCCCCACGATGACGGCCAGGAATCCGAGGCTCGAGCCCAGTCGCAGTGGCTTTTTGGAAAGTACAACAAGGCGTTGGAGGCCGAAAGCAGAGCATTTTGCTCAAAGTGCTTCGTTTCGCCCGCCACGCGCCCTTATGTTCAGTAGAAGGGCACCTGCTTGAAGCCGATCCAACTAGAGGGCCGCGGATGTACTTCCATGCCTCCGGGCAAGCGCGGAACTGGTCCATGATTTTTGCGATCGATGAGGCGAAATCGCCCCGTATCGAGCGGGAATTGCACCTCACTCATGCGGTTCATGGTGCGATAAAACAGGCGTGCGGAAGGCGTTTTGAAGAGCGTTTTCCTTTTCGCGCGATCGGCGGACGCAGTAGACGCTGTTTGCGCCTTCGCTCGCTGAGGCCAGAATATGAGGATCAACTCCGGGGATCTCGCAGATCGGCATCCATAATCACGGCCCAATCGGCGGTGCACTGGTGAATACCAGCCGATACGGCGAGTTGATGGCCAAAGTTGCGCAGAAGTGAGCACTTTCACCCTGGATCTTCGTCAGCGCTCATTTCAGCGTATTGCGCGTACCGTCTCGCTGCCATCATTGATATAAATAATCCACGCCCTCGCAGGCAGACGGTCGATCACAGCCTGCGTGCGCCATTACGACTCAGCCAGCACAGCCTCCTCGTTATAACAGGGGACGATGATTGATAGGCGCCGTGTCATTGTTCTTCGTCTAAAAGTTCTTCCCCGACTGCTACGGATGGTGGCGCAGATCTCCTCCTCGTTCATCTCCTTGCTCTTCGAACATGTGTACATCTTGGCAGAGAAAGTCGCCATACTGGTTGCACTCCCAAGCACCCCGTCGAGCACCGCCTTCAGGTCCGCACGAAGGGGCAGCAGCACCACCAGATTCAGCATGGTCCGGATGTATTGTCAGGCGTTCGATGTCCTGATCAGCCCCTGCCGAAGCGCGAAATTGAACTCACGCTCCACCACGTCTCCGCCGATAGCTCTCGATCATCATGCCCTCCACCGCAGGGAAAGCAGGTAGAAGCGCAACGCCCCGCCGCCTAGGCCAGTGGAGATGTACGTCTACTTTCGTCAAGTTCCGACTCAGAATGATGCGCCTCCTTCCATGACGCCGCTTAAGCCCAATCGCATGTCCAGGCTCAGCCAGCCGTGCATAACGCTCCCAAACCGTCGGTAAACAGTCCACGTCGCCAGAATGGCGAAGATGCCAGGATGCGCCACTTATATTCTTCCGTCGTTTCAGGGTTATAGAGTCTATTTCAGACTGCTTCGAGGTCGCCCTGTCCACGGATCCTCTCCGTTTGATCCAGTTCGAGAAATGGAATGCATCCATCTGTCACACGGAATCTGATGCTCAAAGCATAGCTTCCGCTCGTTTTGCCAGAAACTTCTGGGAAATTGATTGTATTCGGTTTGTTGCTATCATTCTGCCTCCGCTGTTCGTCCCCCTCCGCTTGGAGGAGAGGCAAAATCTCTTTTCGCCAGCGCATGAGTCATGCATCTCAAGCTGTTTGCCCCTCTCCGGTCATAGATTTTTATTTGTTCCACGAGGCGCGTTCCACAACATCATTATTACACATCCTCCTGCGATAGATACAGAGAAACTCCGCTGAGCGGAGGTTTCAAAACAGGCTGCGTGAAACAAAGCGGCTGCGCCATTCATCGCAAGCATATGCCGTAAGATCATCTACCAAAGTAATTTATGTTACAGTACAAGTTTGACTACCTACGGGCAGTGCTCTTGCCAATGTAATGATTTGACTACTTACGGAGTAATTTTATCGCGCAAATGGTTTTGCAAATACTGCAGTAATTTATCGCAAAGGCAAATGCTGCGATGATTTACCGCTGAAATAGAAACAAAGGTGGATTTATGAAGAGCGCTGCCGAATCGTTTCTCCCATCATGCGCCAACGATTCGGCGGGACGGCGAGTTCTCCGGCAATGCGCTCGTAAACTTCGACGATCGGTAGGACTATCGTCCGTTTCGACGAACAATCGACGCCGGTCCCCAAGTCGTCCGCAAGGCGTCAGGGCGGTGCAGGAGGCCGAAGGGAGGCTGAGGCCAGCGTCAGGAGTTGCGTGGCAGGGCGACTTGCCCGGAAAGCCGTGGACGATCCACGGGCTATCCGGGCGAAGCGTTTTCGACATCAGGCAGTTCGCCCCCAAGCACGTACGCAATGGATGATCAGCGGTTTGCGCAGCTCATCGGCCAGCCTGACCTGCGCCTCGAAAGAGCTCGATTTGCAGGACATCGGCGCCTCAGCCACCGATCGAGGCCGGCCTCCCGATCATCACAAACCTGCGGATGGGCGGCGGAGGCGCAACAGCGGAAGACGATCCGCCGCGGCATGCCAGGATGAATGCCCACCGCCAAGCGTCCCCGGGCCGTGGCTCAGAAGGGCTCACTGGCGTCGATGCTGACCACGGCGGGCGTGGTGAGGTCAGCGGGCGGACGATGGGTGCTGAACGTCGTAAAGTCATAGGGGCAGGATCAGGTGCGGATCATAGCTGCGCTTCGCCCACTGGTGACGGCGCAGAATGCGGCAGAATGGCGCCACGATCCGCGTAAGAAGGGGCCCGTGACGGCGGAGCGCCTGGATGGCGTATGGGCAGGTGGGGTGTAGCGACAGCTGGGCGGCGTCAGCGAGCAGCTGCGGTAGAAGTAGATGGGCAGGAGGAGGAGGCCGGTGAGAGACGGCGGATCATGTCGTTTTTGTGAGGATCTGGCTGACGGCCTTGGCCTCGCTTTTTCCCGATGGCCGCATGCGTGGGCAGGTCATTGCGACGTACATGAAGCCGATGTGCAGGCATCGGCCATGAAGGGCATGCGTTCGGTCAAGGGGCGTCTTGCAGGTGTGCGATAGGCCTCGCGGATGCAGTCGGCTGTGCGATTCCGATCGACGGCATGGCGCGCGTCGTTTGGGAAGCGCTGGCCCAGGATGGCTACTCGGGCGCACGGTCCATGGCTGGCTCCGAGCAGTAGACGACCCTAAGGGATGATACAATGAACGATCGCTCGCCAGCGAACAGATCGTTCAAGATCTCTCTCAGATAAAGTCGCTCCTGGGGAGTTGATTTTCGTCTCACCCGTTGTCATTCGTCGTTTTGCGGGCCGTCGTTTTCCAGTTGCTTCTTTAAAGTATTGCTCCAGTGCGGCGGTCATGGAGGCGCTCAGCGTAGGCGCTTCGATGTCAGACGGAGCCCTGCCTCAGGGCCCGCTTTGCAGTGGTGGCGCTGAGCATCCGATACGGATGTCGTCCTGCTTTAAATTGTGGGAAGTTCTTCATCAACGATGAGGATGCCGGATGGGCTAAAGAGATGCAAATTATCATGGTCAAACGATTCGTCTTCGAAAACTCGCTGCAGACGGTGCGATACATGATAGCTCTCTTGCAGGATCTTCTTTACCGTAAGTGCCTCCAGAGATGTCAGTCTTTCTGGATATCGGAGGCGGGGAAGGGGTGCTTTTCTTTCGGATGCTTCACGATGAGGTCAATCAGATCGTCCGTTTTGCCAGTGGCTCCGAAAGAAAGATCTTTGCGCTTTTCAGTGAGACGGTGTATTTCTACAGATAGACAGCAATGGCTTCTGTCATGCGAAGTATTTCATCTTCAGGAACAACAATGCGTAATTCTTTGTGCCGGTGAAAATAGTCAACGCCGTGCGGGCCATAAAGATAGACTGCACTGTAATCTGGTATAACAGATGCGTTGCTTTCTAGACTCTTTTAGCCGTCAAGGGCCTCAACCTTGATGAAGGGGCGAAAGTCAATATCACGCCATATCGTTCCGCGATGTCGAAGCCGTGATTTCCTCGGTCTCCGACAGTTTGCTGCGATACGCAGTGTTTTATACTCAATGCCATAAAGAACTTATATCCGTTGAATTGAGTGTGTAGCTCTCAACCCCTCGTAAGCCAAGAATCAGGATGATTTTCTTGGCGCAAGGTGGAACATAAAACAATATGCCCGTCGCCTGTTGCAAAATATGCGGATAGTGATATATATCAACAAGATACGATGAGCGCATAAGCAAAAGGAAAGCGGCATGACATAATGAGGATAACTGACTATCGAAGAAGGCCAAGAATGAGGCACGTAGAGCGTGCATCCCCAAATGCGTTAGAGCTTTGATAACGATTATCCCACATGGCGTACCGTTCGCCAGCGTCGAGCCTAATAAATAAAGGAAGTAGATGATGCGCTTGAGGAGGTAAAGCCAGACGGCTGCGAAGATGAGTCCGAGGCAGCAACACCGAGCGGAGATCGTCAGTGGGCATGGGGTAGTAGTGGCCGGCAAAGATAGAAGAAAGATTGCGCAGGGAGAGCATCTGCGAACGCATCCACGAAAGAAGAGTCGCTCTTGACGGGACGATCGAAAAGGTTATCGCTCCTTGACGGAAAGGAGATCTATGTATCTTCCGGGCAGAAGACATGAGAATGGAAGACGGCAGCAAAAAGCGATATTTCAATGAGCAGGATGGCGAGGGATGACGTCGTTTCGAAAATAGAATCCGTCAGCCAGACGGAGCCGAAATGTATCCTCAAAAAGCCCGTTGTCCATTGTGCCATTCTCTTTTCTGTTGGAATTCATATACGATGCCGCTTTATGCTGGGGCGCAGATGTAGAGAGAGTTTGGAAAGTGGCACGTCTATATGCTCTGCCAGACGTCTGTGCAGCGATAGAAGGTCATTCGCGCGCATCACGTAGATGGATTTTTCAGCAAGATCCGTATAACAGGAATAAATGCGCATGAATTTGGGTGTTTAGCAGGCGTGTTTATCTTTTGCGGCCCGGGGAAACGAAAGGAAATATGATCCGTTTAGTGAATACAATGACGATGGTGTGCAGGTGGTGGTAGCGCCCGATGATGTTCCAATACTGTCGTGAGATTGGGAGCGCACCCCGCATGTCCATAAGTCGCAAAACGATCCGATTGACAATAGAGACGAATGGAGACTCTGTCGCTACACGACTTGCGGCAGGGCCTCTGCTATTTTCGGGGAGTAATCCGTACCCTGGATGCAATCTCCCCAAAAGAACGATGACGCAAACCCCAAAAGAATGGAAGGACAAGACAGCAATTACCAGGTCAGCCCGGAGGAGCTACTGGGAGCGTTTAATGGCGCATGCGTGCAGAGATCCTGCACCGATGCGGTGGAGGGGCTCGCGAGAGTTACCTGCGCGTGATCGAGGTGAAGCGTTCATGCAGGTTCAGTGCTGCTGCGCGACTATGCGGGTCGGCCGTCGCCACTTTACCACGGCAGCATGTCAGAACGCTACGGATGCCGACTTATCTCAAGCGGGAAGACCTGGAACCCGCACGGGCTCGCACAAAGATCAACAATGCACTGGGACCAGGTGCTGCTGGCTGACATCTGGGTCGGCGGAGGGTGATCAGCGAGACAGGCGCAGGACAGCACTGGTGTGGCCCGTGGCCACCCGTCTGCACTGATGGGCATGGGTGCACTCAGTCTACATGGGGCGGACGGATACGGAGCGTCAGCGGGCGAACGTGGAAGATCCGTATGCTGGGCGGGGAGGTGACGCCGGTGGAGTCAGGCAACATGACGCTCAAGGACGCGACGAACGAAGCGATCCGCGACTGGTGCCGTCACCGTCGGACACGTACTACGTGATCAGTTCGACGGTCAGGCCGCATCCCTACCCGGACTCTGGTGGCACGACTGCAATCGGTGATCGGGCGTGAGATCCGCTGGCAACGCTGCAGGAGCAGGAGGCCGCGACAGGCCAGAACTGCACTCGCGGCGTGCGTCAGCGGAGGGAGCAACGCGGCGGGGACGATCTATCCGTTCGTGGACGATGAGCAGGTGCGCAGATCGTATAGCCGGGCGGCAGGCTACGGCGGCTGGAGAGCGGACAGGTAGGCGGCGACGCTTCACACTGGGTCTGCCGGGCATCATCCACGGCTGACGGACGCTGGTCAGCTGGGACGATGACTGGACGGAAGTCGAGGAGCCCTATTCGGATCGCGTGGGCTGGACTGTCCGCGTACCGGACATTTTGCGCCCGCAGCCTTTGCTCACGCGGACGGGCGTGGTGGCCGTGACGGATCGGGAGGCGGTGGAGGCGGCTTACGAGCTGGACTCGGCTGGAGGATTATCGGCATGCTGGAGTCTGCTCACGTCGCGCGCTCGGCCGACTGCGTTTTCGGACCGGATGAGCTGGTGAAAGTGCTGCTGTCTCTGGACTGATAAGGATAAAGGAGACGTATCTCTCGAGCGAAGCATTAACGGCCTGTCTTAGACGGCCCGCTGCTGCGCATACGATGCAAACGAAAAGAAGCAAAGAAAATCAATGCATCAGGATGCCGGGCCAATTTTGGGGACTTTCGGTACGCCTTAGTATCGCGCAAACTCCTCCCGCCTCTCGGCGGAGGGCGCTTACTTCTCACCTTTGATGCAGAAGAGCAGAAGAAAATCAAGGCGTCAGGGACGCCGGCCTTCTTGCTGGGCAGGGCCTGATGAAGGCTGGACTTTGGCTGTCCTGTCCGGGTACCTGATGCTGGACTTTGGCTGTCTTTGCTGGGTGTCTACTGTGACCACTCATTAATTGAGTCTACATCGTGTGGAGCTCAGAACCACACTACTCACGCGTAGGCAACGGGTCCCGGCGCATGCATGCGCCGCTGATGGCCTGTCTGCTCAAGTTACGCGACCTCTGTCCGCAGTCGCGCGCTGGAAAGAGAGCCTCGAGTTATCACGCAGGCTGAGAACTCGCGTCTCGTTCATTGCGCTTCCGTCCGCTGGCGAGTCATCGCCATCAACGCGGCACGGGCCGACGGTGACACCGCCCGACGAGCATCGCGAGGAGCACACTGCTGCCCGGCCGCGGAGGCCGTGACCGATGCCTTGCGTGACTTCTTGAACCGCTTCCACGTCTCAGGCGACGACCGCCGGGTGTGCGGCCTCTATAAGCTACACCACCATTTCAACGCCGTCCGTTACTGAGCGCATCCCCGTCCGCGAGGCCGCGAGAGCGCAACGATGCCCGGACATCTACTACATCCTCTACCGCTACGTCATCGTCATCAACCCCTTCCGCAGCGAGCTGCGACTCGTGGAGCTTAGGGCCGACGGAGAGCGAGCGGGCTGCCGGCGCTGGAGGCGGCCATCGATAACCGCAACTATGCCGCCCTACGCTTTCGCCCGACGTGGCCCGGCGGTGAGCACCCTCACCGACGAAGGGCTGCCGCGCCAATGTGCGCCGCGCATCGCCCACCGCATGCGGGGCGACGTCTTCCAGATCGTCCTCTCGCGCCGCTTCATCCAGCCTCGACGGCGACGACTTCCCGTCTATCGCGCCCTGCGCCGCGTAACCCCTCGCCCTACCTTCTATTTCGACTTCGGCGGCTACCGCATCTTTCGGCTCATCGCCCGAGACGCACTGCAGATCGAGGGCCAGCGCGCCTTCATCGAGCCCGATCGCCGGCACCACCGACGCACGGGCGACGCCTCGACCGACCGCCGCCTGACGAGGCGCTCCTGAACGACCCGAGGAGAACGCGGAGCATGTCATGCTGGTCGACGGCCCGTAACGACCTCTCTCCAACTGCCACGACGTGCGCGTGAGTCTTCTACAGAGCCGCAGTATACAGCCGTCATCCACCCTGGCCAGCCGCGTGAGAGGCACCTCAACGCCGGGTAGACCCGCTCCGGGGCCTTTCGCCGACACCTTCCCGCAGGCACACTCAGCGGGGCGCCCAGGTGCGCGCCATGCAGCTCATCAGCCAGATCGAGCCGCACAGCCGCGGCGCCTATGGGCACGATCGGCTTCATCGGCCTGGATGGCGACATGACGCGAGCCATCACCATCCGCACCTTCGTCAGCCGCAACAACGAGCTTTTGGTATCAGGCCGGATGCGGCGTCGTAGTCCGACAGTAGCGACGAGGGGCGAACTGCAGAGGTAAACAACAGTTGGCCGCCCTCCGCCGCGCCATCGAGGGGCGGAGGAGCAATCCGCCGCGCTCGGATAGCTCTTTCCACGCGGAAAGTTCATCCACCCGAGGGCTGGTGAAGGTGTTTCTCCGAAGAAATTCAGCCAACAGACTTCGGTTGAAGGAATTTCTTTGGTAATTTTACCGTTGACTGGTCGTCGGTGAAAATTACTCAAGAAATCGACCAACGGCCCTCGGTTGAAAGGAATTTCCTCGAGGAATTTTGCCGTTGACGGTCGTCGGTGAAAAATACTCAAGGAAATTCGACCAACGGCCTCGGTTGAAAAGAATTTCCTCGAGGTATTTTGCCATTGACTGGTCGTCGGTGAAAAATCCTCAAGGAAACACCCTCACCAGCCCTCCATTGGGGCCATTGTCGTACGACAATTCGTTCAACCGAGGGTGATTGGGAGCCGTTGTCGCGAAACATCGTGTCCACGGGCCCCCATGTTCTAGTTTTCGTTTGTTTTCATCCCCTTTTTATGAAAGATCCTCCTTTTGAACCTACGACTCCTTCACCTGCAACCTTGTGCACGCCTTGCACGACGCTGGGGCGCAGGACGTCACCGTGGTCCGCAACGACCGCATCGACCTCGACGCCGCCGTGGCGTTCGACAGATCATCCTCTCGCCCGGCCCGGCATCCCCGAAGAGGCCGGCCTACTCCTGCCGCTCATCCAGCGCTATGCCCCGTCGAAGCCCATCCTGGGCGTCTGCCTCGACCATCAAGCCATCGGGCAGAGTGTTCGGGGCACGCCTCGAGAACCTCTCCGACGTCTTTCACGGCGTCCAGACGCCCATCCGACTCACCGCCACCGAGCAGCGCCATCTTTTGCCGGCCTCACGGGCGAGTTCACCGCCGGGCGCTACCACTCGTGGGTCGTCAGCCGCGAAGGCTTCCCCGACGACACGCTTCAGGTGACGGCCGAAAGCCCCGACGGCTACATCGTGGCCCTACGCCATCGCGCCACCCGTGCACGGCATACGTTCCACCCCGAGTCCATCCTGACGCCCGTCGGAGAAAAAGATCATCCACAGCTGGCCCAATGATTCGGCGTAGCATGCCTCTCCTGCCGCCCAGCACGTACCCGGCCAAACGGCTGGCGTCCCTGACGCTTATGATCTTTCTTTGCTTCTTTTCTTCCATCAAGGGCGAAGAAAAGAAGGATCAACTCTAACTGCCATCAGAAGATCCCAATCCCCAACTACTCACCCTTATGAAAGATATCCTCAACAAAGCTCACCGAGCACCGCTGCCTCAGCCGCGACGAGGCGCGCACCATCCTGGAACATCGCGCAGGGCGCACTACAACGACGCCCAGACGGCGTCATCATCCCGTTTTTCTCATGCGCGCCATCTCCGTGGACGAGCTTTGCGGCTTCCGCGACGCCTGCTTGGAGATGCGCCACCCCGTCGACCTCACGGACTAGCGCCCATCGACATCGTGGGCACCGGCGGCGACTGGTCGAGCACGTTCAACATCTCCACCGCCGCCTCGTTCGTCGGCCGCCGCCAGACTGCTCGTAATCAAAGCATGGCAACTATGGCGCCACGTCGGTCAGCGGTGCCAGCAACGTCATCGAGCGCATGGGCGTGCGCTTCACGGCCGACGAGGGGCACTGCGCCGCAGCATGGACGGCTGCCGTCTGGCCTACCTCCACGCCCCGCTCTTCCAACCCCGCCATGAAGGCCGTCGCCCCCGTGCGCAGAAAGCCCTCGGCAAGTCGCACCTTCTTCAACATCCTCGGCCGCTGGTCAATCCCGCCCTACCCGCCGCGCAACTGGTGGGCGTCTACAGTCTGGCTCTGCAACGGCTCTACACCTACACCTATCAGGCTGCCGGCACGACGTCGCCGTGGTCCACAGCGGATGGCTACGACGAGATCTCGCTCACGTCCGACTTCAAAGTGTCAGGGCTGCCGACGGCGAACAGATCTATCGCCCGAGACGTTAGGCCTCGCGCGACTGCGTCCGGAGGAGCTTTTATGGCGGCGCGACACCGACGAAGCCGCCGACATCTTCCGCCGCGTGCTCGAGAACCGTTCGACAGCCGCGCAGAAAGCAACCGTCGTCGCCAATGCCGCCTTCGCCATCCGCCTCATGCGCCCGACGCCTCCCTCCCCGACTGCATCGCCGAAGCCACCGAGGGACCATCGACAGCGGCCGCGCCTCCAAACCCTCAAGCGATTCGTAGAGCTCAATCAATAAAGCCAGCCTCCTGCCAAAGCTCCCCGGCCCTGGTATGAGTCTTCTTTGCTTCTTTTCTTGCATCAAGGCAAGAAAAGGAAACGAAGAAGAATAATCACTCGCTATGCAGGAACATCCTCTCCCGATCATCGCCAACAAGCGCTTCGAGATCGACATCCGCAAGCGCATCATCCCCAGGAACAGTTCGAAGAAGCCCTGCTCGACGGCATGCCACGGCCGACGCACTCATGCTGCGCGCCCTGGCCGAATCGCCCACGGGCATCATCGCCGAGTTCAAACGCCGATCGCCGTCGAAAGGCTGGATCGCCCGCAGGCCGACCCGGCCGACGTCGTGCCGACTATGCCCGCGCAGGCGCTCGCCGCCCTCTCGTGCTCACGGACGAGAAGTTCTTCGGCGGCACCGTCCGCGACCTCCGCGCCGTCCGTCCGCTGACCGACCTGCCCATCCTCCGCAAAGACTTCATCATCGACGCCTATCAGCTCTATGAGGCGCGTATCATCGGCGCCGACGCCGTGCTGCTCATCGCCGCCGCGCTCTCGCCCGACCAATGTCGCCGAGCTGGCCGGACGTGGCGCATCGGCTCAGGCTGGAGGTGCTCCTGGGCCGCAGCATACGGCCGACGAGCTGCGACATCTGCTGAGGTGGATATGATCAGCGTCAACCAACCGCCACCTCAGCAGCTTCTCCGAAAACCCACCGAGCATTGCTGCGCATGGCGGACTGCTGCCCGCGGGCAGACGACGTCGTGCGCATCTCGGAGAGCGGCCTCGGATCCAGCCACTCATCCACCGGCTGCGCCGAGCGGGCTATCGTGGCTTCCTCATCGGCGAGAGACGTTCATGCGCGCCAGCCGCGGCGCGAGCGCTCGCTCCTTCCTCCGCGACGTGGGCGCAAGAGCGGAGGCTACGGCATGATCGGCGGCTGACTCATCAAGGTCTGCGGACTGCGCGCGGCGGACAATGTGCGCGCGCGAGTGGCGGCGCTGCCGAGCGTCGATCTGGTGAGCTTCATTCCACCCCGCATCGCCGCGCTGCGTGACAGCCGTGCCAGACGTGTCGTTGCCCGATGGCGTGCGTCGCGTGGCGTCTCGTCGACGTCTCCCGAGGAGCAGGTCGCGGCCCGGCCCATCGCTGCGGCCTCATCTCGTGCAGCTGCACGACCACGAGTCGCCCGACGCAAGTCGCCGCCTGACCGACGAGGGCTGGGCGTCATCAGGCTTTCCGCCACACCCTGAGACGGTGCGCAACACGACGCTGCCCTATGCCACGTCAGGCTGCCGATTCTTCCTCTTCGACACCCCCAGCTGGCAGCGCATGGCGGCTCGGGGCGCACGTTCGACTGGCACGTGTTGCGGGACTGCGTGGGCCAGACGCCCTTCCTGCTCGGCGGCGGACTGAGGCCCGATGCCCTCGACGCCCTCACGCCGCTTCACCCATCCCGCTGCACGGCTATGACCTCAACAGTCGCTTCGAGACGCTGCCCCCGCCGAAGACGTCGAGGCGCGCGCACGTTCCTGCAACGCTTAGACGGCGCACCCCTACCGGCTAACTTCAGCCTCATCGGTGAGGCCTTGACTCTTTTGCCTCCTTTTTCTTCCATCATGGAGGCTACCGGGGCAAGGGAAGTTTTCCGGTACTTTTCAGGAGCAGATCGGCACCCGGCCAGACTTCCCCGGCCTCGGTGAGCGCCTTGATCTTCTTTTGCTTCTTTTTCTTCCATCAAGGAAGACCCTACCGAGGCAAGGGAAGTCTTTCCCTGGTACTTTTCAAGGCTGATCATATACCCGCTGCAAAACTTCCCCGGCCTCGAGGAGGCCTTGATCTTCTTTTGCTTCTTTTTCTTCCATCAAGGGAAGAAAAGAAGTCGACATACAATACGCCCCGCTACCTGAGGAAGATCGTTCCCCACAAATCATCCATCCCCATCACCACAAACAACATGAATCGTATAGAAAGCCCTCTTCAGAGCGAGTCGTCGTGACCTGCTCTCCATTTACTCTGCGCCGGCACACCGCGTCCCGACGCTACGGATGACACCATCGCGCCCTGGAGCGCCACGGCGTCGACTGATCGAAATCGGCATCCCCTTTTAGTGACCCATGGCCGACGGCCCCGTCATCCACGCGCCGCCACCGACGCCCCTTCGCCACGGCATGACGCCCGCCGACTCTTCGACGACCTGACCGACATCCGCCGCGACGTCCGCCTGCCGCTCATCCTCTATGGGTTACCTCAACCCCATCCTCCGCTTCGGCTTTCGAGGCCTTCTGTGCCCGCTGCGCCGAGGTCGGCATCACGACATGGCATCATCATCGACCTCCCTTTCGCCGACTATATGACGGACTATCGCCCCTGGCCCAACGCTACGGGCTGGATATGATCATGCTCATCACGCCCGAGACGTCCGGGAGAGCGGATCCGCGCCATCGACGCCGCCACCGACGGCTTCCTTTACATGGTCTCGTCGGCCTCACCACCGGCGCCCGCGACACGTTCGACGCGCCCACGCTCGACTACTTCCGCCGCATCGCCGCCCTACCCCTCCGCAATCCGCGTATGATCGAGCTTCGGCGTCTCCAACCGCGCCACCTTCAGCGATGCCTGTCGACACGCCTCGGGCGCCATCATCGGCAGCCGCTTTGTCAGTCTGCTCGAGGAGGAAGGCGGCGACGCCACACGCGCTATCGTCCGTCTCCAAGGGAGGCGATCGGGGCTCTGCGGAGCGTCTACGGTGCTCGGCGGCCTCTGTCGAGGCAGGGGGCATGAGCCAGGGGGCGTGAAGGGGCACCTCTCGTCCCTCCCCACCTTTGGCGCGCATCATCCATCATTCACACATGAAAAGCATTCTCACCCTCCTCATCCCTTGCCGCACTGCTTAGCCGGGCAGACCCTTCAGGCTGCAGCGCGATGACTGGCAACGTATGGTCGACCAGAAACGTTTTGCTGAGGTGTTGGCCTTTGGCAAAAGTCGCATCCGGACACGACGGACTTTGCCGCCCTTTATGCCGCGCGGACAGGCCTCGGAAGGCCTGCTCAAGTACCGCGACGCCTACCATTATTATAGGCGTTGCTCCGGCCACCGACTCCGCACGCACGGAGTTGCTCGTGGCGCTCGCACGCACCGCCGGCGCCATTGGGCAGACGGACGAGGCAGAGCGCTACCTGCTGCAACTGCGTGCGCGCGACACGGCGGACTTCTACGCCAATCATCAGCTGGCCCGATTCTACGACCGGCGGGTGACACCGAGCGTGCCAAGGCGTATCATGAGAAGCTGCTGGCCAGCGATCCGCAAAACCCGGTGCTGATGCGCAACGTGGCCGACTGTGCCCGACAATTGGGGCGGAAGGGTGGCGATGGTGACTTACTGGAGGCGTTCCAAGTCGAGCTGGAGAATGCGCTGGCTAGCGGCGCTGGCCAACTATATGCTGTCGATGCAGCTGGCGGACATCGCCCTCGAGGTCTGCGACAAGGCTCTCACCTATCACCCACGCCATCGCGCGCTCCGACGTAACCGCATAGCGCCTTCAGCATGAACGAATATGGGGCGGCAGATTCGGTCTATGCGGCCCTCCTTCCGAGGGCGATCTCGTCGCAACTGACGCTCAAATACGGCGGTTGCGCGCGCTATTACACGGCCACTTCATGGACGCCATCCCGCTCTTAGAGTCGGCTTCGAGGGTGACACAGAGCGCCATCGATGTTCTGCCTCTTGCTCGGATCCGCCCTAGGTCGCACCTCCACGATCGTCGCCGTGCCTTCGCCCTCTTCGACCGTGCCGGGCCTCCTGCAGCCCGCCCCTGCGCTGACCGACATGCTCACTCGCTTCCGCGCCGGGACGTTCGAGCGCGACGGCCAAAGGAACGCTCCCTGATGCGCTCTATTATCAACTCTGGACCGAGCGCAACCGCTTTCGACTCTCCTGAGCCGCGTCTGGGAGCACTACAACGACACGGAGCGCGCCGAAAAGGACGAGGGCTATGCCCGTCGAGACGCTTCATCACCGTGCTTTTTGCTACCGAATACCTGGCCCGCCCCAAACGCGACGCCAAGCTGATGAGTTTCCTGAACACGCGACTGAACAAGTTCGTCTCCGATATGTTTTTCCGCCAGACTAAGCAGCTGCCAACCCTCGCCCCCGACGGTAAGGCCGGTGTCTGCACCGAGGAACAGTTACGCTCCTCATGTCCCGTCTGCAAGGGCGTGCGATGAGCTTTTTGTTGAACGAAAAAGCGCCATCGCGGACGTCTCGCGCAGGCTGCGCAACGCCCAAAGCATTTGCCGCGACGTCTGCGGGTTGCGCAACTCCCAAAGCATTTGCCGGACATCTGCGCAGGTTGCGCCGCTCTCCAAAGCATTTGCCGCGACGTCAGCGATATCTCTAAAGCAATTTCTACCTCTCACGTATAACAACCCATCACAATGACCCCCGAAGTATTTGACTTCCTGCGCGAGCTACGCGCCAACAATAACCGCGAATGGTTTCAGGACAACAAGAAGCGTTATGACGCCCTGCGAGCCGACTTCATCAACGACGTCGGCCAGCTGATCAACGCATCGCCACCTTCGACCCCGAGATCGCCGGACTGGATGCCCGCAGCTGTGTCTCATCGCATCTATCGCGACCTCCGCTTTCTCACCCGACAAGACGCCCTACAAAACCTATTTCAGCGCCTACACTGACCGGCTTCGGCGGCCGATCGAGCGCGTATGGCGGCTATTACATCCATCTCAGGCCCGACACTCCCCAGTTGGCGGGTGGCGTCTGATGTCCCACCTCGCCCATGCTCAAGCAGCTCCGCCGCGACATCTGCGACAACATGGACGAGAGCTGACCGCCATCATCGACGCGCCCGCCTTCCGCCACACGTTCGGCACCTTCACCGGCGAACAGCTCACCCGCATGCCCCAAGGCTTCCCAGCCGACACGCCTCGCGGCGAACTATTGCGCTTCAAGAGTTACGTCGTGATGAGCGTCAAGCCGAATCATACTTCACCGCCCCGGACTGGCTCGACCGCGCCACGGAAGACTTCCGCCTCCTGCAGCCCCTCAACCGTTTCTTGAACTACACCATCGGCGAGTTCTTGCGGCAAAAGAGCCGAGACGCTCATCGTCCCCTCTACCGCCGCCTGTTCTGCCGCAAAGGGGCTACGGCGTCCATTCGCCCTTTCGTCTTCGACCTGATCACGAACGTGCTCGAAAGAGTCGCGCGGTTATTACGCCTACACCCGCCTGCGCTGCACGCCCTTGCCGACCCACACGACCGACTGCCGTTACGCGACTCTCGATGGCTCTTTCCGCTTAGCCAACCGTTTCACCCGCGTCGCCTCGTCATTGTCGGCACCGGTGGTGGATTGACACCGCTCAGCCTGACCGCCTACGTCTCAAGCGGCCCTGCACGCCATCGCCTTGGAGGAATGTCCGACTGCAGCCGACACCGTCCGCACGCTCCTCCACAACCGCACCACGTCGCCCATTGAAGTGCGTTGCAGGCACCTACGAGACGGAACTCCCCAATGCGCTCACCGAATACGGCCGCCCGGACTGTATCGTCCTCGACGTCACCCCTGAATCTCCTCGCATCGCTCTTCCACCTCTGCACCGACTACCCATCGGACGGGAGACCCTGTTACTTATCCGTGCATCCACGCCACACCACTAGCTCCGCAGCACTTGGCAAACCCTCTTCTGCGCCCACCCCTCGGCCACGGTCTGCATCGACGCCTACACGTGGGGCATTGTCTTCTTTCGCCCCGGCCTACCGCGGCAAGTCTTCCGGCACATCGTCGTCTGACATTCGAGAGCCAGACTTGCGTAAAAAATGTCTCGCCTTATCTTTGCGGCGCATTAGCAAGGAGGGGAAGCGTCCCCTACGATAGCAACTAAACCAAGGAGAGATGGCAGAGTGGTCGATTGCGGCGGTCTTGAAAACCGTTGAACCGAGAGGTTCCGGGGGTTCGAATCCCTCTTTCTCCGCTTTTTTCGGGCTTCACTTAGGGACTCCATTATGAGGGTCGGCAATTCATGCATGAGATGAGATCGTCGTAAAATCTTGGGCTTACGGCGGTCTCTTTTTAATGCATATCATCGAACAAAAATGATTTCGCGGCGGTATTTCTGATTGGCTATAAATCGGCTTGTCTTAGAAGAACGCTAAGCCATGCGAAGTGGAGGAATCGGTTTATCGCTGAACGAGATATTCGTACTCCTGCCGGTACCGGGCTAAACGCTGGTAATCCTTTTCCGTGGGGGACGGCAGACGCTTCACTATCCATATTGTGGCGTTAGGTCATTCAGCTTGACAGCGCGCGCCAGTGCATGCTCGCCGATGTGATGGATATAGGTCTGGCGGTCACTGGCTGTATGATGATTGAGCAGCTTCAGTGCTTGCGCGATCTCTGCCTATCGTTTGGCTCCATCGCTGTTTGAGCTTCTTCTTCCAACAATTTCAAGACTTGCTCGACGGTGTGCGGGGTATCCTCGCTTGCATCGTGGAGATAGCCGACCACCTGCTCTTGCCAGGGTACACCCTAATGAGGCTACAAAACGCAGATGACCCTCGAAAATAGTCCATCCAGCCTTATCCTTTCTGCCCATGATGCGGTCGTCGAGCCACTCGTGCGGCAGCTTCAACCCAGTTGCTTTGAGTTCCCATACCTATTCTCTTCTTACTGTTTATGCACCCAAGCTACGCCCAGAAGCGACACGATTTGGGTCGCACCTCACTTTCTCCACCGCTTAAGTTTCTCTCGCCTATGTCTATAGGTCAGGCGGGAAGCGCTCCCAGGCCTGCCTAAATGTCATGGAGAATGGTTAACAATCACGGCTACCGACGACGCATTCAGAAAGTCACCCGTACTTTTTGGCCGACATATTCACTCATAAAAACCCATACGACAATGAACTTGAATGATTTGATTCAGCGGATCGACCACGCAGTCGATCATCAAAACGATTGCAGAGAAGACGGGATTGAACGAGTCGCAGGCCTCAGGCGTGCTCCAGGCGGCACTGCCGATGATCCTCGACGTAGTGTCTAAACATGCCGGAAGCGGCGAGGGGCCTCAGCGGACTGGTTAGCGGCGTCGTGAGCAACCTCGGCGGCAAAGGCACAAGGTGTTGTCGACAAGATCACCGGCATGATCGACAAGAACGGAGGACGGCAAACATCATGGACGACCTGGCTGGCATGCTGGGCGGAAAGAGAAGTAAAGCCTCCGGCCCATGCCGTACAGAAACTGACGCAATGCGAGATCGACGCGCTCGTGGCCAGTGGTCGCGAGGCCGAGGATTGGGACAGCGCGTGGAGGTAGCCGATGTGGGGTTCGACCCCCACGGTTGCGACATCGTACGCTTCTCGGGGCAGATCAGCCTGGGTAGCGCTGTCGACCTCCGGGACGCGACGATCTGCGACTGCATAGTGGGCGACAGCGTACGCATTGACGGCGTACGCTCCGCTCTGGCCGGCTATGAGATAGGCCGTGGCGCCCGACTCATTGACATCGGCACGACGACTACCGCGCGGGCACGACGGCCGGTAACGGGGATGCGCGTGGCTGCGGTCAGTCGAGAACGGTGGCCGTGCTGTCCCCCTCTTCGACGGACTTACGGCCCAGACGGCCCACCTCATGGTCTTCCATCGACACCGCACGGAGACACTCCGCCGCACATTCGACCGCATCGACGCCTATGCCGCCACCATCGCCGCCGCGCCACGCGGATATGTGGGCGAGGGGGCTACGGTGGAGGGGTGCGGACGCATCGTGGATGTGCGCATCGGCGACCGGGCTACGGTCTGCGGCGCCACGTTGTTGCAGAACGGTACCATACTGAGCCAGCCTGAGGCACCGACAGAGGTGAGGCGTCGGCGTCGTGGCTCGCGACTTTATTCCGGCTCCCGGTGCACGCGCTCGTGGACGGCGCGTTCCTCGAACGCTGCTTCGTGGGCGAGGCCTGCTTAGTAGAGCAGGGCTTCACGGCCATCGACCGCCTACTGTTCGCCAACGGGATGTTTGCCAAAGGGCGAGGCGGTCTCGGTCTTCGCTGCCCCGCACACCGTTTCGCACCACAAATCGAGCCTCTCGATCGCCTGCAGCCTCGTTCGCCAACATGGGCAGCGGGTCAAACATGAGCAACCATGCCTACAAGCTCGGCGCTGTCCATCAGTCTGTGGCCGAGCGCGGAACGAAATTCGGCAGCAACTCCTACGTGCAAGCCCCGGCCCACTTCGGCGCCTATTCGATGATCACCGGCGAGCACCGCAACCACCCGGACACACGCGCTTCCTTTCTCCTACCTCATGGACGAGGGCGGGCGGTCGATGCTCATCCCAGCCGTCAACCTCTTCCGCACGGGCACCCTCCGCGACGCCATGAAGTGGCCCAAACGCGACCACCGCACCGCCGACAGTCCGCGCGACCTGATCCGTTACGACTTCCTCAATCCCCTACCTCATCGACCGCATCCTGGCGGCCGTCAGCCTCCCTCACGCGACTGAAGAGGAAAGAAAGTCCGACGCCAAGTATTACACCTTCGGCACTGCTCCATCCATCGCCACTCGTTGCAGAAGAGGCATCACCTACTATCGCGGGCGCGCTCGACATCTTCGTGAGGCGATTACCTCATCCGCGGCGCGCCATCGACGACTCGAGGGGCCGGGCCGCGGCCGTGGATCGACCTGTCGGGGCTGGTTATGCGTGAAACGCTTGAGGAGATCGTCCGCGATGACCTCTTCGGGGCCGACGCCGCGTTTCGTCAGGCACATGCGCGATATGAGGAATACCTCGGGCGCTACGTCACGGACCGTTACGACCTCTCCGACGCAGACAAGCGCCGCGAGCATCTGAAGCGCTACGTCTCGACGCTCGACACCGTCCGCCATCGCCTCTCTAAGGAGGCCGCTCTGGAGTACTTCGGCGTGTCGCAAATCAGCTACGGCGCCGACTGTCCCGAGAGCGATCGGCAGGCCGATTTCCAGCAGGTGCGCGAGAGATCGCCACTGACCCCTTCCTGGCCCCCTCCTCAGCGAGATGGAACGTAAGAGCGGAGCAGGCGCGGGCCATGCTCTGAGCGTTTGACGCGCTGGGAAGTTTCTTCCAGAGGACTAACAGCAGGTGCGAACACCGTGGAAGTTTCTGCCAGAGGGCTGACAGCAGGTGAAAGCCCCGTGGAAGTTTCTTCCAGAGGGGTAAAAGCAGTAAGAGCCCCGTGGAAGTTTCTGCCAGAGGGGCTGACAACGGGTGGGAACACTGTGGAAGTTTCTGCCAGAGGGCCAACAGGTGAGAGCCCTAGTGGGAGTTTTCGCCAGAGCCGGCAGCGGGTGGGGTACCGTGAAGTTTCTGCCAGAGGTGGCAGCCGTTGGGATACCTGGAAGTTTCTTCCAGAGGGCGCGAGCCGTTGGGAGCACTGTGGAAGTTTCTTCCAGAGGGGTAACAGAGACAAAACCCTGTGGAAGTTTCTGCCAGAGGGCCAACAGCAGGGCGAGAGCCCCGAAGTTTCTCCAGAGGGGTAAAAGGGAGAACCCCGTGGAAGTTTCTTCCAGGGCCGACAGCAGGAGAGCCCTGTAGGTTTCGCCAGAGGGTACAGAGTGCGAACCCGTGGAAGTTTCTTCCAGAGGCTGACGGCAGGTGGGAGCCCCGTGGAAGTTTCTGCCAGAGGGCGGGCAGCCGTTGGGGAGCACCGTGGAAGAAACTTCTAAGCTCACCAGCATCCAAATTAAGAGGATAACAGAAAGCTCCGGACGCATGGACGACACCATGTATCCGGAGGCTTTTCTGCGATATGCATCCCGATCAGTCCCTCGCGCTGATGTTTATAAGGGAAGAGGATGGCGAAGAAGACGGTCACGAGGAGCGAATAACCCGCGAAGAGGTACCACACCGTCGACCAGTCGCCCACCAAGAGCGTCTTGACACCGCCCGCCGTCTCCACGTCTGTCCATTGGCAGAAGGCGTTCACCACGACCTGTGCACCGAGTGTGCCCACCGTAGCGCCGACGCCGCTGGTCATCAGGAAAGAGAGCCTGCGCACTGGAGCGAATCGAGGGATCCGTCTCCCGATCGACGAAGAGCGAGCCAGAGATATTGAAGAAGTCAAAAGCCACACCGTAGACGATCATCGACAGCACGAGCAGCCAGACGCCCCCACCGGGATTGCCGATGCCGAAGAGGGCAAAGCGCAGGGATCCAAAGACACCATCGCAATCAGCACGACCGTCTTAATGCCGTAACGCCTTAGGAAGAAGGGGATGAGCAGGATGCAGAGCGTCTCGGAAACCTGCGAGAGGGAGATGAGGATGTTGGCGTGCTGACGCCGAAGGTGTCGGCATATTCGGCCACCGACTCGAAAGAGGCGATGAAGGGATAGCAAAGCCGTTCGTGATCTGCAACGAGACGCCTAACATCATCGAGAGATGAAGAAGACGGCCATCTGACGCTTGCGGAAAGAGTCGGAAAGGCGTTCAGCCCAAGGGCCTCGACGAACGACTTGCGTTCCATGCCTCGGCTGACGGGTATATGGGGCAGCGTGAAGGCATAGTGAGCCAGCAGAGTGCCCAGCGCACCGCAGATGACAAACTGCATGGCGGAGGTTTGGAAGCCCGTCAGATCGACCGCCCACATGGAGCAGATGAAGCCGATGGTGCCGAAAATACCGGATGAGCGGAAAGTCGCGTACCGTGTCGTAGCCACCCTGTTCAAGCAGGGCTGTAGGCCACGGGTAGGAGCGCCAGCGTCGGGCATGTGAAAGCTACGCCCAGCGTGTAGAGCGCAAAGAAGGTTCCGAAAGGCGACGGACGGTCCGGCCGAGCCCATAAGCGCCACCGCGGCCAGTGAAGAGCCGGAGGCTAAGTGGCGAAGGGCAAGCATGCGTTGCGCCGGCACGTAGCGGTCGGCCAGGATGCCGAACAGCGTGGGCATGAAGATGGAGACGAGACCTTGCACGGAATAGAAAAGTCCGATGTGTTCGCCCATGCCCGCAGGCCCGAGGTAGCGCGACATGGAGGTGGTACGTGCCCCACGGCGAACTGCAAGAGTTCATGATGATCAAGCGATGTTTTCAGGTTCATAGTAAACGCTGGATAGATGGATGAAGTTTAGGGGGTTATGGGTTATATGGGTACGGAAGAGCGATGATGCGGCCCCGTGTCTCGATACGGAACGTATCCGTGAGGGGCCTCGTTGAGCGAGGCCTGCCACCATCGGGTGATGCGTCGCCCTTCAAGCGGCCAACGCACATCGCGGAGGGTAGCAGCGCGTCGTCCAGACAGAAGACGAGAACTGTTGGCCAGCCCGCGAGGCAAACGTCTGGCAGCCTGTGGCGGGGGTGAAGAACGCCGTGGTCGGTGCATCTCCACGTCCAGCCCACGCGCCTGATGGTCGGCCAGCAGACTGATGTTGCCCAGCGTATGGTCCTCGCGGCGGCCCGTGGCGCCGGGATCGTGAGCGGCGCATCCCGCTGAGAGACAGCGTAGCGACGGCACTCCTCGGGTCGTTCGTGTCCTGCTCCGATTCTATGTGCAGGCGGTCGGATAAACGGCGGCGTGCCTCGAGGCGAAATCGAGTCGCCGTCGCCCACGACAGCCAACGGCGTGAAGCCCTCGCGCAGCAGTCGGTCAGCCACGCCGTCGCAGCAGATGATGCGCCCCTCGGCCGCCCTCGCCAGTAGCCCAGCGGGATCGGATGCGTGAAATCACCCGCCGCAAGGATCACCGCGTCTGTCTCCGAGGGCGTTTTGTGGGCCGGAAAAATCAGGTAGAATATCCATGTCGGTCGATTGTTAAAACCTCGCAAATAGACGCTCTTCCGGCCGAGGGCTTAGGGAAAGGGATACTTTTGTGCGTCAGTGTTAAGCCTGTAATCAGGCAGATAGGGGGATTTTAGGGATGCCTGTCCCCTTTATCTTTTCGGATCATCCACTATTATTCAAATCCATAAATAGCCCCATATATGAGTGTGAGAAAAAAACCTCCTTTTTATTTCTGTATGGCGATCCTCTTTGCGATCGCGAGCGCCTTCCTACAGCGCCTCAGCGCAAGTGCGAAAGTGCAACAAATCGTCAAGATCGAGAAGGACTCCCCTGCGGATGTACGTCGGCCAGGAAGATTCCTCCGCGCCTATGCCTATCCCAGTGCCGCGTATTCTATTGGGACAATCGCGTCTCCATCCCCGTCGTAGCCTCCATCGCCCCGCCCCATTCGACCAACCCCTACGATTCCGTCTACATCGTCAAGGCCTGGAAGCCGGGCAAGACCGTCATCGTTGTGCGCGTCAATGGGTGGCAGCCCGCTGCATTGTGGTCGTTACGCCCGAGATCTACGTCGACAGCCTCCGCCTGAAGCGCGACACCATCCGACTGCGCACCGGCGACACGGCCACTGTCACGGCGCATCTTCCTACAACGCCTCGGATAAAGCTCGGATGGGACCACCGTGGGTGCGCGCGCGTGCTCGGCACCACGGATGGCCGTGACCCGCGTCATTGCTGCGGCCGATGCGGACACCAGCCTGCTCATCGTGGGTGCACTGGACGAATCGGGCAAACGCGACACATGCGTCATCATCACCCGCCGCATCCCCGTGGGCGTCTGACGCTCAACCACGACACGATCCGGATGGACATCAATAAAACCGACACGACTCCGCGCCTCCATCTTTCCGCTCAACGCCACGGATCGGCGGGTGAAGTGGACCGTCGCCAGCGGTGCCATCAAAAGCCTTGGCGGTCGATTCCATCGGGCGAGCAGCCGAGCTGATCAGCGCCACCGTAGCCGATCACGGCGCTCGTTGTGGCTGAAGCCGCTGACGGCCTACGCGATTCGTGCACCGTGCTCACCGTCGATCCGAACCATCATCCCAACGCAGCCGTCGAGGGTGGACGAGACGATCGCCGTCCATGGTGTCGATGGGTGGCGTGATGGTGCGTTGACCGTCCGTACGACTCGAGATCTACACCCTGACCGGCGTCCTGGCCCATCGCGAGAAGTCTCACGCCGGGCGACCGTTTCGTGCCGCTCCGCCGCGGTCTCTACGTGTCGCCATAGACCGAACGAGGGCGCAAAATCACTCGTTCAATAAGCCAGCATATCAGCCAAGAGGGGACTGGGATCCCCTCTCTTGAACTTATCCTTGGCCGCGGTTGTTTATACTGCACATCACCGATTATTCAAACCCCCTAATAGGAAAGAACATGAAGAAGATTACCATCCAACTACTGGCCGTCGCAGGCTGCGATGGCCTTGTTCTCAGCGAAGCCCGGGCGCAAAGCCACGGTGCAGCTGAACGGTCACGAGACGATCCAACTGATCTACGGACAGAAGGACTCCGTCAAAGCCACGATCTCCGCTCCGGGCGAAGTCTTGTCCTGGAGCACAAACCCCGCTTCCACATACGTCGCTGCATCTGCCGCTGACGGCACATGGGGCGTGATCACTGCCCGCAGCCGGCCCCAACTACGATGGATGGGTTGTCATCAATTATGGCGACGGCCAAAAGACTCCGTCAAGCTCCTAATCAACCACGCCGTTGACAGCGTGAGCTTCGGCGCTGCCCCACGACACGACGATGGGTATCGGAACGACAAAAGACACTCACCGCCTCCGTCTTCCCCAATGCCCCTCAACAACGCAGCATTGCAGGAAGTGCTTTACTCTTCGTCAAACAGCGCTGTGCGAAGTGCAGACCGTAGGATTGCAAGGCATCATCACCGCCAAAGCCGTCGGAACGGCCCGCATCACGGTATCGGCCGGTAAGGGCGCAGGCATGAAGACAGACACCTTCTTGGTGAAAGTCGATAACCCCATCACAGAGCCTCAACTTCGCCATCACTACGGACACAATCCCCATGCAGATCAATAGCGAGCTGGACGTTCAGGCCGTGGCCACCCCGGCCAATGCTGACAACATCAACACGCTGCAGTGGTCTATCGTCCCGATCGCACCCGCCACACCGGGCCTCGTGACAATCGCCTCCAACAGTGGCCTTACGGTTAAGATCCAATCTGCTGCCACACCGGGCATCGCCCGCCTGACCGCCACCTCCACCAACGGTGTCACGGCAAACCGCGTCATCAAGGTGCTCGACCCGATCCACGTCACTGCAATGACCATCGATAAGGACACCGTCTCCCTGCCCGTAGGCAAGAAGGACACGCTGACGGCACGCATCCTGCCCGCCGAAGCGTTGAATAAGAAGGTAACGTGGACCTCCACCAACCCCTCTTTCGCCGCTGTGGAGCGACTGACGGACACCACCGCCGTTGTAACTGGAAAGACTGTAGGCGTGGCACGATCGTCGGTGAGACCGAGGATGGCAACTTCAGGACACCTGCTACATCTACGTCCGCAATGCCGTCGAACTGAAGGCTATCAAGTTGGACAAGCAGAAGATTCGCCTGAAGCTGAACACCACCGACACCTTGGCCGTAGCCTTCAGCCCGGCCAACGCCTCCGATCAGCGCGTCAAGTTCTTGTCCGCTGACACGTCCATCGCCACCGTCGACGCTAACGGCGTCATCAAGGGCCTCAAGACGGGCACCGTTTACGTGAGCGTGACAAGCCTCGAAGGCGGCTTCAAAGACTCCTGCGAAGTGACCGTTTACGATCCCAGCCCGAACGTTGAGACCGCTGCCGGTGTCAACATCTGGAGCGCCGAGATGGCCTCCGCGTACAGTCTGACAAGGCCCGCACGCTGGCTGTATACAGCATCTCCGGCGCGCTTTTACCGCAAAAGAGACTGTCGTAGGCGACCGCTTCATCGCGCTCCCGAGCGGCCTCTACATCGTCACCTTGGGCGAGGTTAGCCGCAAGGTGGCCATCCCTTAACCACGGACTTGTTTTCATTTGTATTGATAGGGCTGCCTGCCACGGAGAGGTTCACACCTCTTCGCCGGCGGGCAGCCCGCTTTTATGCTGGCGGTAGGTTCCGTCGACCGGGTCGACGGCCACCTTCAGCGTGAAACGTCCCGTCGATTGAATCGACGGCGGTTTTTCAGATCGAAATGGCCCTCGTCGATCGAATCGACAGCTGTTTTTAGATCGAAATGGTCTCGTCGATCGAATCGACGGCTATTTTCAGATCAGAATGGTGCCGTCGACTGAATCGACGACTTCCTTCAGGGTGAAACGTCCCGTCGATCGGATCGACGTAGCCTTACCAGTCCATTCAAACACCGTTTAATCCCCATTCAAACCCCACATGAACGTCAAGTTTTTATCCCCCTCCTACTCCTTCTGGCCGACGGCTACTGTCGGACGTGTCGCAGCGCAATGCGACAGCCTTGGCTTTCGGGCCGCGGTGTACGTCTCAGCCGACGGCGATTCGCTGCCTTACCGACTGTTGACGCCGGACACAGTCGTGCCCGGACAGCGTTATCCGCTCGTACTCTTCCTACACGGCGCGGGCGAGCGCGGCCGCGACAACTGCGCACAGCTGAGACACGGTGCGGCACGCTTTGTCGACACCATCGCCAGACGACAGTTCCCTGCCTACGTACTCTTTCCGCAGTGCCCATCGGACGAGTTCTGGCCGGCCATCCTGCGGCAAGACCATTTCGGGCGTGGTGCTAACCCCTTCCTCTGTCGCAGCCTATGTCGCGTCCGCTGCGGCTGGCCGATGAGCTACTGGAGCACACGATCACAGTTCCCCATCGACACGATGCGCATCTATGTCGTCGGACTCTCGATGGGCGGCATGGGCACGCTCGACTTAGTCAGCCGTCGGCCGCAGCGGTTCGCTGCCGCGGTGGCCATCTGTGGCGGCGTAAACGTGCACCGGTTAGAGCTGCTGCGTGGCACACGGACACGTTTCCGTCTCATTCACGGCAACGCCGATCCGGTCGTGCCCGTACGTTTTTCGCGTGAGGCTGCGGCGGCATTGCGGCGCGCAGGTGCGTCGGTCAGTATATCGAGCTACCTGGCGTCGGCCATGGCGGTTGATACAACGCCTTCCGCCGCCCAGACTTCCTCGAGTGGCTGTTTGAAGCGAAAAAACTAAAAAGGCATCAGAGACGCCTGTCAAGTTCGCCGGGTACATACGACGAGGATAGATGATCACGTATCCGGTCAAACTCTCCGGCCTCGGTGAAGCCCTGATTTTCTTTTGTATCCAAGGCAGGAAAAAGAAAGTAGATAGAGAAAGAAGCACTCCCCATCCAAAACACCGAATCCCGACACAGCCTCATCAGCTATGCCGGGGATTCTTCTTTCGATGTATGGGCGGACACCGGGGCCCACCCATACGATAGAAACGGAGGCGTTACTTCACGATCACCCTATGAGACGGAACCATCCTTCAAGGTGATCACGTACGCACCGCGACTCATCGGGATCGACGTGTCGCCTTCGGGCGAGGTCAACGCTTCACTAACTGACCAGCTACGGGTAGATGCTGGCAATGTCAGCACGCTCTACACGGATGTAGATCTTCTCGCCGTGCGACCAAACGGCCGTACCAGCCGTCAGCAGCTCGTTCGCAACCACATCCGGACCGAAGGTCAGCGTCACTCTTGCTGTACGCTCGGCACGATGTACTCGTATTCGCCGTTTGCATTCTTCACGCCGTTCAGCACTTCCTGCTGGCCATTGACCTTGCGGTTCGTGCGAACCACGAGCGGCTTCGCACCCGAGTAAGTAGCGCTGAAGCGGTAGTGCTGCGGGTCGGAAGTGTCCAGATGCCCTTGCTTTGGCGTTGTTTTCACGCCAGCTATTTCAGGCATCGTCACGGTATGTACCGGTGTCGGATTCACTGCGTCACCTACGCAGACGTAGACAATGCCGTCGGTCGATACGTTCAGCGACAGCGGATACTCCCTCGCCGTCGATCTTCACCTTACGCGGGTTCAGCTTCAGGTTGTTGAGGCTGTTCGGCGTCACCGACTTGTAGTACATCGATCGGATAGCAACGCTTCTGCATCTTCTCGCACGGACGGATCTCGATATTCACGTTCACCGGACCGTAGGTCGTCAGACGGTCTACGTCGATAGCATCGCTGTATTCGCCATTCAGACCCTTCGTCGTACCGACAGAGAAGTGAGTTCAGAGCCTCCGTCGAGACGGAGATCCTTCATCGTCAGCGTACCGCAAAGCCTGCTCGTAGCACTGTCCGCGGAGGCGCAGCGAGTGAAGCCGGATTCAGGTTGGCACCGTTCTCCACGTGCACGTCGCTGTACTGGATACCGAAACCACCAAACGTCGACGTCGTGATCACGTCGAGTGCAAGACCCGGAAGCCACAGCTCACTCGTCGGACGACCGCAAGCGCCGATCGGCTCCAAGTGCAAGTGACGCGTGTAAAGACCAGCGTAATCCTTCGAACCCATTTGCTCCTCAGAGATCAGCTCGAGGTGGCCCTCACGCTCATGCTTGGGGTCGGTCCAGAACTCTACCTGGTTGCGGATCTTGGTCGTATCTACAAGTAGCGTGCATGCCGCACATCGCCACCCTTCACATGATCGAACGAGTCGGCAAGGAAGGAGAGTACCGTGTGGTCGATCACCATCACATTCTGGCGCTCCCACTCGGTGTCGGGACCAAACTTCACGAACATCGTGTCGAGCGGCGTTTCACCCGGGGCATACACTTTGCCTTTGTAGTGCGTCACGCACTCGCGGCAGATCTTCTGCGTACCGCCATCGTCGTAGGCGTATTCAGTAGAACGGCGCGGCCTTACCGCTGTAACCGAGCTTGATGATCGGTTGATCCTTCGGCGAACCGCTCCATGTCGTCAGCTGCACCTTGCCTTTACCCTTACGGATCAAGCTATCGTGGCAGATCAAGAGTCCGTCTTGATCGTAATCATCGCCTTGGCACCGGCGTTATCCTCAGCATTCAATTCCAGTACACCGAAGGTCTCGATCACCGGAGATTCGAGGTGTACGTGTTGGTTTTCGGCGTAGAAACGGGCGTCGCTGTGGAAGGTCATGCGAACCGTGTTGTGCAAGAAAAGCCGTAGCAGGGACGACCGCCTCCGCCGCAACCCGTCGGAGCACGTCGTGGGAGCACTTCGGTGCCTGCAGGAGGATGTTGTCCGTCCAGTTCTTTTTGTTGGCTTGCGTCTTCATATAAAGACCATAGCCAGCCACAGCTTCGCCGTGCAGCGTACCGGTTTCCGGCACCGTGCTCAGACCTGGAACCGTTACCACCCTTATAGATCAAGTTTTTGTGAGACGTCGATCATGTCCGATGCCACAGCTGCGAAAACCGCCTGAGGTGACAGGCGTACCACCACCATTGAAGTCGAGGATCAGGGTCAGCGTGCCTGGTTCTCGTCAGCCTTCAAATCACAGTGATAGAAAGCGATCGCAACCGCCACCATGCTTATATCCACGGCCGATCTTCTTTACGGCACCGTTCGGATAAGTCTCGCGATCGGTGCTCAAGAACGGATCTTGGCGCGTACCGATGTTCGTCAGACCGCCATAGTTCAGCTTGATATTGTTGTCCGCACCTACGAACACGCTACCGCTGTTGCCTTCAGCCTTGTATTCGAAGTCTTGCAGATGAGACGTTGTTACGCTCTTCGTCGCAACCGCAGACGCCGATCTCCGAGAGCTTGCTGAAGTTCTCCAGCTGAGCCAGGAAGAGCAAGCTACCCTTCATCTTCTTTGCGTCGAACGGATCGCGCATATCGATATCGCCCTCGCGGGTGCGGAACGTAGCGTCGCCGTTATCGTCTTGGAAGTTGAGCAGGGCGCCCTTTATTCAGAATGATGTTACCGCGCTTACCAGCGTTCACCTTCAGATCGCCCGTGTTGCCGAGGTAAAGCAGAGAGGTGTCGTTGGTACCCATTACCATGGTAGGTGTACCCTGTGCAACCGCGTCATACTGCGCAATATTCTTATCCCTATGGCAAGCACCCAGACCGCCGATAATACCCGAATGCTCATAACGCATCATCGAGGCACCCTTACGCTCGTGGAGCAGACCGTCGCAGGCACTACCGCAGATATACTCGTTAGAATAGGGGATACTGATCTCCGTTACGTGCTTCTTGGTAGCAGCCATGATGCCACGCAGTGCGGTGAAATAGATGTTACCACCGCCATCGTGGTTCGTATTCGTAGCATCCCGATAGCCAGCCTTGATGTTCAACAGACCGCCGTCGCCCGCTCCCGTGTATGTGAAACGGTTCGTGTTCATAGCCGGTGATGGGGTTGCTATAGCCCAACCAGATGTCACCCATGTAAGAGGTAACGTTCGTCGTATCCTTAGCAGCAGCATTCGTGATACCCACTTGGTTCGTGCGGATATTGTTCATCGCCAAGATATCCGTCGTGGAGTTCGTGGCTACGGTACGCGTGATCGTTACAGAGTCATTCCAGTAGATGTTACCATTCTGGCTGTTGCGGTTGCCCGGGGGTACAATCCGAGTAAGGTGCGTTCGGTTGCCCGTTCAGCACGCCGCAGCCTGAGGTCTGTTCGGCGGAGAAGAGCACGCAGTTCGTGTTCGCCGTAGAGATACGCACCTTATTGTTCGTGGTGATGTACCACCGGCAGCTTGGAAGGCCATGATGCCCGTGTTGCCCGTGTAAGAGGCAGTCAGGATACCATTCGTGGTGATAGTTACGGCGAGCCACCCACGTCAGCGTCGAGCCGTTATCGTTGGTGCTGAGGAAGCTCACATCTGCATCGTTTGCTGTGGAGAATGTCACGACCAGCAAATACACGAGAGGGATCTTACTATTGCTCTCGGTAGAAGTGAACGGGATGTTGAACAGCACATCGCGGCCAGTCACATCCAAATCACCCGTATTACCAGCGGAAACTTCACATCAAACTTTTTGCCCGAGGCGCCGCTGAACGATACATCGCCAGTATTCGACTGGAAGGCTACGTTCGATCCCGTAGCAGATGTCATCTCTACCTTACCGCCACCATTGAAAGTATACACCGCCAAAACCGTCCACGAAGAGGTCGTTGGCCGTGTGGTGGATTCGTAATTGAAGTCCTGTCCTACGGTTACAGTACTACGGAGAGACTGAATAGCTGCATCACCTTCGTCCGTGAATTTGATTTCAGCCTTCTTGTCGAATTTCACGGCGCCTGCACCTTTGCACTAACAGGGCGCCTCTGACGCCTTCATACTTGAAGTCGCCACCTACGCGTACATAGTCCTTATCAGACTGGATGCGCGTTTGCAATGGCGTAGTCAGACCTGTGCGATGCTGCAGCTATAGTACTGAGCTGATTGTCGCAACAGAGATCATAGCGCAGGTTGCCGCTGTTTTTCGGGCACGTAATTGATCAAGTTCTGGAAGGTGTTCGTTGTTTGCTGAGAAGTGACTTTTACATCGCCTGTGGCATAAATGTAACCGCCGCAGCCCACGGGTACCGATGTCGCCTTGCGCCCAAACGGTCAAGTTGGCGTCTTTATTAGCGCCTGCACCCGTACCGCCTTGGTATTCCAGCTTTGGCCCAATTCAATCGATGACTTTTCCGGGAGATGAAGCTACGTTGTTATTCTGTCCCGTAGCATTCATTGCAATATCACCTGTAGCTGAAATTTTGCCGAGTGCTTGCACGTGTAGCGCACCCGTGCTACTCGCACTGAGATACTGCTGATCCGATAGCCGTTGCGCCGGCGGCGCCGAGCAAGATCGTTTTGCACAGCAGTTATTACCATCCGTACCACCATCGTTCAAGATGTTCAACGGCTCCGTGCCATTGATCGTAAATGTGGGTGACTTGCCGGCCGTCATGTCAATCGCTTGACAGGGGATCGGCGATACGCAAGTGCTGCGGAAGTTTTGAACGTACCGCCGAGTAGATCTTGAACTTATCGTAAGTGGCATTCGTTGCGGCTCCGACTTCAATCCAGCGTGTGTTGTTTTGAGTTCAGCGAGGAAGCATTTCGATTCAGCCGTATGGATGGTGGCATATGCCAGCGTCATACGTGCCGTTCACACCGAAGATACCGCCCCTTAACGTTTGTAGCTGAAGCCAGATGGGCGCTGATGCCATTTGCATGATTCGTTGTCAGCGTGCCCCAGTTCTTCTCAGCTGTACCCCCATGCACTGGAGGTACCTTTGCAGGTAAATGTCAGCTTTAGGGCTGGTAGGGTATTTAGAGACCGCGAGATCCCGTCTTTGAATACCACCCGCTTTAGTTTCGGCTTCGGCAGCTGGGGCCACATGCCAGTTGAATTTATCGAAGTTTCCGCCCTACACGCAACCCAAAAATGGCTGTGAGCTAGCACCGAACGACTAAATAAGCATCCGACTTTCCCGTATGCGTATCATTCTCCCCATTCCCCTTTAACGCAAGTATGAACCGGTCGAAGCGGACGCACCATTCACATAAGCATCATGGTACTGTGCTCCTAAGTCGACAAAACTGGCATTTGTAAATATCTGCATAACAGCTGCCGCTAAAATGTCCAGCTCAGGCATTGTGTAGTCCTAGCCTGTATTTGCTGGCTCTAAGCAAACGTGGCATGTTTTTGGGCATCACCACCAACCGATATCGGACATCGCGCAGATTAAAATCGTTGGTGCCTTTCGACCATGACAGTCGTCGGTCGGACGTATGAGCGCGTTACCGTAATCGTTGCGCTGATATGGCACCCTATTCGTCGGCTCATCACCAGTTATCGTATAATACACGATCTTTACTTCATCGTGATCGGCGCTTTCCTGAGATGAAGTATATACCTTATCGTCATACCGCGTATGGGAAATGTGGAACTGAAAGAGGGCAAGAATGGACATGATTCCACATAGGCGACGATCATATTGCTTCTGTTTTAGACCATCACACTTTCCGTCACCTCCCCGTCGTATCAGCGCATTTGCAAGGTGTTTGATGAAGTTAGTGATGTTGAGCGCGAACCTGGATCGTGGCTAGCATCGCAAGATAAATTCGTTCCAATTTGCCCTCGATATCCATGAGCCGTATCATTTACAGAGGTATGGCTCTCATCCATAAAGTAGACATTGCGAATTTCTCCATTGGCTCCACCACCATTATCATACACATTGATCACGACATTCTGAGAATACTCAGATCCTACACGCAATGCAGAGGATTCGTCGTATTGAGCCCGTAGTGAGGAACGTGTACATTGCCCGAACAATGGCCGATTCGCCAGCGAAACTCGTTGTTTACATTACTGGCATTGCCGATATACCTTTACCGCAGCGACTGGCATCCTCTCGCAGCTTTTTGCTTGTCGCTGCTCATTGCCTGAGAAGACATAGTCTTCTTGTAGGCCTGCCCTCCCACGCTGTGCCGCCACCGGAGCCGAATAGGGCCGCCAGGATGGCGATGGTTGTTACTAATCGAAGTCGTTTCTTTCATATCAATATGTATTTAATAAGATGAGTATTTGTGCCCCCTGATGAGGAAGCACGATGATCATTCTATGCTAATTCTCTCTCGGCCAGATCATTCCTCCCGGAAGCGTGATGTCGAGGGTTGCCACTGTCGCCGCCACCGGGCTTTGGCTTCTCGTCCGGTTGCTTTGAGGGGCGTCGGCTTTTTCGGATCCTTCGGATCGGCCGGCTTCTTGGGATCTTTCGGATCCTTCGGATCGGCGGGTTTTCTTGGGTTCGTCCTTCTTTTTCGAGGAACCGTGGCTCTGCTCCTGTGTGCTTGATCTCTGCGTTCATAAACTTGATGAAAGCGTCGCGCTTTGGCGGTGTCGTTATGAAGGATTGCCAGGGCGTTGACCACCTTCACCCAGGCGGATATAGGCCGCGTCAGAAGCGCGTCGAGCGGCACTGAACGGGGCACCAGCCGCCTGTTGCGCCGCGGTCGGTAGTACGGGTTAGGAGCAGCTCGTCCACCTTTTCATTGGCCGTTTTCAGGCGTCGACGCAGGCTTTGACGCCCAGCTTATCGACGTCGGCGGCATACTTCGATCTCGCAATCCTTCAAAGAGATTGGCTATGGCGGCCGTTTCGCGGTCGAACTGCCAACCGGTGCTGATCCGATAGTCGGTCAGGTGTGCCCAGAGGCGCTCGGAGGCTGCGGCCATTGCAGTGTCGGGGCTGCGGAGAAAGGCGTTGACGAGCGCTCGATAGCCCATAAACATCTGGTCGCGCTGGTGATCGGCTTCGGCGATACGCTTGGTCAGTAGGCTCTTCTGGGAGATGACGTAGCAACGATCTTCTTCCTCAAGCGCCTTGCCCAGCTTGTCCCGCTGCGTCTTTGGCGATAGGGTTTGTCGAGGATGGTCGTTTTCGGTACGAGTTTCTGATGCACATTCTTTACGAACTGAAAATGTGCGCCGTTGTTGAGGTGCGTCGTGTCTATCGTCCCAATTTCGTTCTCCTTGTGGTACCTGTTTGTACCGTTTGCTCTAATTCTGGCATAAATGCGTGGTTCTAAATGTTTGGTGTGGTGTAACTATAAATACTGCAACGCTTGCGGAAGTTCCGCAAGGGCCATTTTTCCATTTTTGATGCTTGCGGAAGTTCCGCAAGGCCATTTCTTCCATTTTGATGCTTGCGGAAGTCCCGCAAAGGCCATTTCTTCCATTTTGACGCTTGCGGAAGTTCCGCAAAGGTCATTTGCTCCATTTGACGCTTTGCGGAAGTTCCGCAAAAGCCATTTCTTCCATTCTGACGCTTGCGGAAGTTCCGCAAAAGGCCATTCTTCCATTCTGACGCTTGCGGAAGTTCCGCAAAGCCATTTCTCCCCATTTTGACACTTGCGGAAGTTCCTGCTAAACCTTCCAAAGACGAAAGGATAGGGACATGACGAGTCGACCGCCCACACGGAGAATGCGGGGACGGCGTAACTCGGCATGAGGGGAAAAACGTGCGCTCGGACGGCGGGGTGTCAGGGGCTGAATTAAAACAGATGCGATAAAGCCCCAAGGCGCCTCGCCTCGAGGGTGCTCCCATAGCGCGCGCAAATCCACGCTCCGCAGCCGTGGGGCCGAGGGGCGCGCATGTAGCATGCTGCAGGGCACAGACCGGAACGATCCGATCCGAGCGCAGTTATAAAACAATTCGGAGTGTTTCTTTTTCGTTAACGGGGGGTAATTTGCAACCTCTCACCACGCGTGTGGACGCAGCCACGACGTGCGACAGACGGCGTAAGCGGGTTTCGGCGTCGATGTGCCGCCTCTTCGCTGGGATGTGGTGAGTGGTGATATGCATAAAAGCGTTCCCCTTGTCAATCATAACGGAACGGCCGCAAAAGGTAAAAACCTCGCGTGAATGGCTCCTGTTTACTTTGCGCGCGCTGCCTGTCCGATGAACGACCAACCTACCGCTTTTAATGATCATTCGGGGAGGCGGGGACACATTTATATATATGGCGGCGGAGATTGCGCGACGGGCTGTCTTTGCCTCTGAAGAGAGGACAATGCACGAAGGGAATAGACGGCAATGGATAGAATGAAAACGTCGAAAAATCATCTCGCGCGCGAGAAGGCTGATGGATGGTATCTGGCTAGGCAACGAGCGTCACCGACAGTTCGAGCATCCGACGAAGGGCGCCGTGACGATAAACGGAAGATGAGGCGAAACGCAGAGGCCAATTCATGATAAAGCAACATCAGCAAACAGGCGGGATGGCGTTGATTAGCGCTGAAGATATCCTCACGACATAAGAAAGGAGAACAATGAGGATGCGGGCAGAGAGAGCGGCACCGTGATTGTGGAATGGACGGGCGACAACTGCGAACATCGGCGCCGGAGGTGTCAGTCGTGTGGCCACCGGCAAGACGTCGAGCGAGTCGAAACGGGCGCATACGCCTCGGCCCTGGACTTTCCATCGCCAAAGGGGCGGACGAGGGCGGGCTGCGCGAATGGATCGTGCGCGGGAGTATGTCCTCGACTTCGAGCTCTACCGCCGGGCCCTGCTCACGTGCTACGGCGACGTGGTCGCACTGAGCGCTATGAGTCGCGCCACAGGGATCAACGCCCGATCAGCTGTCGCACTACATCGATGGCGATCGATACCCCCAGGGCCCGACAACGCAGGCGCATTGTGGCCGGTCTGCACCATAGCAGCAAAACGGTTGGCCGACGCGCGCTGACACGTGGAGGTGAGGGCGCGCACACGCGCATGGAACGCCTCGCAAGGGAGCGTAGAGTCAGGGCCGTACATGTGGGGCGTATGCGTTACGCCACTACCCTGCCGGTTGGAGGGGCTGTTCTATTATCTAACCGTCCCGCCCCGGACATAACGAAGGCCGGACCACACTCCACTGTTTCAGGAATGTTAGCCCCGGCCTTGTTGCTTCTGTCCGTCTCTAACGGTGAGCGAGGCAGATGGTCTATTAGCTATTATCATTCATCGAGGGGAGTTATTCGGCTGCGCCCTCGGTGGTCTCGGCCTCGACGGTGGCATCAACAGCCGACTTCTTACGCGAGCAGCGTGTCCTTGTCGACTGCTTACGCGTCTTGGCGGTCTTGAGCATGTTCTCGTTATAGTCCACCAGCTCGATGAAGCTACATGGCGGCATTATCGCCTTCGCAACCCGGTCTTGATGATGCGGGTGTATCCTCCGCCGATCCATGACCTTGGACGAGATTTCGGTGAAGAGCTCCTTCACGGCATACTTGTCCCTGCAACGAAGAAGAAGACGATACGCTGCGAATGCACCGACGAGTCCTTCGACTTGGTGATCGGCGGCTCGATGTATTTCCTCAGCGACTTGGCCTTGGCCGTGGTCGTGAATGACGCTTGTGCTTGATCAGCGACGAGGCCATGTTCGCCAGCATCGCCTCACGATGCGCCTTGGTACGCCCCAAATGATTTACTTTCTTGTTATGTCTCATCGTGTTTGGTCCTTATCTAATTTATACTTTGTAATGTCCATCCCGAACGACAGCTCGAGGCTATCCAACAGTTCGTCAAGCTCGGTGAGCGACTTCTTTCCGAAGTTGCGGAACTTCAGGAGGTCGCTCTTGTTGTACTGCACCAGCTCGCCGACCGTCTCTACGTTGGCCGACTTCCAGGCAGTTGAGCGCCCGCACAGAGAGGTTCATGTCGGTCAGCTTCGTCTTGAGCAGCTGACGCATGCGGGCCAGCTCTTCGTCGAACTCTTCGTCCGTACCTCCGCCTCCCGGCTGCTCGGTGTCTCCACCGCGATGCGGTCGTCAGAGAAGAGCATGAGTGATGGATCAAAATCTTGGCGGCCTCTCACAGGCGTCGCTTAGGATGGATGGAGCCGTCCGTTTCGATCTCGAGGACGAGCTTTTCATAGTCCGTCTTCTGCTCGACACGGAAATTCTCGACCGTGTACTTTTACGTTGCGAATCGGGGTGAAAAATCGAGTCGATGGCGATCACTTGCACATCTGAGTGGATGGATCTCTATTCTCATCGGCCGGGCACATAGCCACGGCCTTTGCTGAGCGTGAGTTCCATCTGGAAAAAGTGCCGGGGCAAGGTGACAGATCTCCATTTCGGGATTGAGCACCTCAAAAGCCTGCCGGTTGCAGTGCACCGGCCTTCAACACGTCCGTATCGGATACGTTGATCCAAACTTTCGGCAGGGCTTCCGGCTCGTCTTCCTCTTCAACGACTATCTTCTCCAGCTTCTTCGGCCTCTTCTCCTTCGTCGTCGTCTTCTGTCTTCTTTTCTTCTTTTTCTTCCGGTGCCTTTTCAGCTTCTACCTCTTCAGTTTCCGCTTCTTCCTCCTCGTCATCCTCTTCGCTAAGAGGAGCGCCGAGGCATTTGAAACGTACCTGTTTGAGGTTAAGGATGATGTTCGTCATGTCTTCCATCACCCCCGGAATCGTAGCAAACTCATGATCCACTCTTCGATCTTCACCGACGAGAAGGCATAGCCCTCAGTGAGGATAAAAGAATACGGCGTAACGCATTACCGATCGTGATACCGTAGCCCGGCTCCAAAGGACGAAACTCAAACTTCCCGAAGGTGCTGCTCGCCTCCAGCATCAATACTTTATCCGGTTTTTGAAATGCTAATATCGCCATGAGATCATTATTTAGAGTACAACTCGACGATCGACTGTTCCTTGATGTTTTCAGGGGATATCCTCGCGGGCAGGTAAATGAAGCAGCTTGCCGCCCATCACGCTCTGATCCCACTCGATCCACAAATATTTACCGTGATTGTATCCGAGTGCGTCGCCGATTACTTCGAGCGACTTCGATTTTCGCGTACGCTAACGATCTGTCCCGGTTTTACGCTGTAGGAGGGGATATTGACCACCTTACCGTCTACGACAACGTGGCGATGCAGCACCAACTGGCGGGCAGCGGCACGCGTCTTGGCCAGTCCGAGGCGGAACACGATGTTGTCCAAACGGCACTCCAGCAGTTGCAGTAACACCTCACCGGTGATACCACGTGAGCGCGCCGCCTTCTCAAAGAGGTTGCGGAACTGGCGCTCGAGCACGCCGTAGGTGTATTTTGCTTTCTGCTTCTCGCGCAGCTGAATGCCGTATTCTGAGGTCTTGCGTCTGCGGTTGTTACCGTGCTGTCCGGGAGGATAATTCTTCTTCGACAGGGTCTTGTCAGCGCCGAATATAGGCTCGCCAAATTTGCGAGCGATCTTTGTTTTGGGTCCTGTATATCTTGCCATTTTCTTCTTTGTTTATTGAATTAGCAGCGCCGTGGTGAGGCGATTTCGGAGGGGAACTGTTCAGCCGCGATTGCAGAGAGGGTTGTGCAGATAGTGCACTCTATCACGCCCCTTTCCGAAAAAGCAGATTCTCACACGTCCATGTGCTGCCATTCTGATCTCTCTGTCTGTTATACTTTCCTTCTTTTAGGCGGACGGCAACCATTATGTGGCAGCGGAGTCACGTCGATAATCTCCGCTACTTCGATACCTGCACCGTGGATCGTACGAATAGCTGACTCACGGCCGTTGCCCGACCTTTGATATACACTTTCACCTTACGTAGGCCCAAGTCACAGGCCACCTTTTGCACAATCTTGCGCCGCCATCTGTGCGGCACACGGTGTGTTCTTTTTGGAGCTGCAGCCCATTTTACCGGCTGACGACCAGCTGATGACCTGACCATCACTGTTGGTCAGCGACACGATGATATTGTTGAACGATGAGTGGATATGGGCTTCCCAACGGCTTCCACTTTGACTTTCCCGCTTCTTTGCTGCGACTACTTTCTTCCATTTCTACTGCTGATTATTTTGTGGCTTTCTTCTTGTTTGCAACCGTCTTCTTCTTGCCCTTGCGTGTGCGAGCATTGTTTTTCGTGCTCTGACCTCTGACCGGAAGGCCGATGCGGTGACGTACTCGCGATAGCAACCGATATCCATCAGACGCTTGATATTTAACTGCACCTCCGAGCGCAGGTCACCTTCGACCTTATATCCTTCACCGATCACCTCGCGGATCTTCGCCGCCTGATCATCAGTCCAGTCCTTGACCGCGATATTCTTATCAACGCCAGCTTTCGCTAAAATCGAGTTGGACGCACTCCGACCGATACCGAAAAATATAGGTCAATGCGATTTCCTCTCTCTCTTGTCTTGTGGTAAGTCCACACCTACTATTCTTATCGCCATATTCGTTTATTAGTAATTTGTTCACTTCTCGTTTTTACGCACACATACAGGTCTTTCAACCCCTGCCGAGACCTTAAATTTCAGGTTCTTCTTATTAATCAAATACAGACGCCCTTGACGACGCACGATCTTGCAATCTGAGTCCGTTTCTTCAAAGAGGTTCTTACTTTCATCGTTCTATCTCGTTTTTATTTTAGAAGCTGTTCTGAAATCTATTGGATGATTGTTTTTCAAGGAGCTGTTTGGGCGGAGGCATCCTGCTCTTTCTATTTCGAGGCTATCCAAGTCTGTTTTCAAGCCTTGTTTTTCATCATCAATCCTCACATAGCTCGCTGTGACCCGTGGAAAGAGATGATGAAAAACAAAATAACCCGGAAACATCCTCCGAAATAATCGCAAACAGCTTCTTATTCACTTGTATCGGAATGATATCCGGCCTTTCGATAAATCATAGGGAGACATTTCCACGCACCTTATCACCGGGTAGAATCTTGATGTAATGCATTCGCATCTTTCCCGCATATGCGCCGTGATCTCATGCCCATTCTCCAGCTCAACGCGGAACATGGCATTCGATAATGCTTCCACGATGACGCCGTCCTGCTCTATTGCTGCTTGCTTAGCCATATTGCTCGCTTATATCTCTTTGCCTACTACCGCTTCTAAATACTCGAATGATGATAGAATAAGCGGGCCCTCAGGACGTATCGCAATACAATGCTCAAAATGAGCTGAGCATTTGCGATCCTTTGTCCCTTACGAGTCCAGCCATCAGCCTCAAAGACGACGTTCTTACTTCCCTGATTGATCATCGGCTCGATGCAAATACACATACCACTTTTTAAAAAGTGCGTCCACATCCTCGACGGCCATAATTCGGCACCTCCCGGATCCTCGTGCATCTCCTCGCCCGCAACCGTGTCCAGCCAACTCGCGAACCACCGAATAGTTCTTCTTCTCACACCATTCCTGCAGCAGCATGGCTGGATATCACCTACCCGACGGCCGACTTGTGCTTGTTCGATCCTTATAAAGGGACTCTTTCGTTGTACGCAACAGATCCTTAACTGGTTCTGAAACGTTTCCAACACAAAATGTATAAGCTGAATCACCTACGAAGCCATTCAGCTTTGTTCCACAGTCTACCGATATAATATCTCCATCTTTCAGGATCACCTTATCGGACGGTATACCGTGTACCACATTCTCGTTTACCGAGGCACAAATCGAGGTGGGAAACCACCGTAACCTAAAAAGGCCGGCTCTGCCCCATGATCGCGAATGAACGTTTCGGCGATACGATCCAGTGTGCAGGGTTGTCACTCCCGGTGCGATATGCTTAGCTAATTCACCGAGCGTCTTCCCACCAACTGGTTCGCCTCGCCGCATCAATTCTATCTCTTCATCCGTTTTTGATGTATATCATATCAGTAGGCAGCTATAGCTCCTGTCCTTCCTTTAATACGACCAGATTTTAACAAGCCGTCATAATGACGCATCAACAGATGACTCTCTATTTGCTGTAACGTATCGAGCACGACTCCGACCAAAAATCAGCAATGATAGTTCCACCGAAGGATGAGCAAAACCAGCTGATTCCTAATATCCAGTGCAAATGCAGGCATATAGCGACAATGGCCAAAAAGATAGCTCCGGGAATGTGATCCGACTCATGATTTCGTCAAGATATTCCCTCGTAGCTCGTCCCGGCTTTATACCTGGGATAAAACCATTGTTACGTTTCAAATCGTCCGCCATCTGCGTTGGATTAATCGTAATAGCCGTATAAATACGTGAATGCGATAATCAACAGTGCAAAGACGAAGTTGTACCAGCCTGTATTATCCAGTAAAGCCCGCATAAAAAGAGCTATTCTCTCCGGAATTAGAGAATCCGGCAAGCGAGATCGGAATAAACATAATCGCCTGAGCAAAGATGATCGGCATCACATTCGCGGCATTTACTTTCAGAGGGATATATTGCCGTGCGCCACCGTACTGCTTGTTGCCTATAATCCGCTTTTGCATACTGCACGACCACTTTGCGTGTACCTTGCACTCAACAGAATGGCACCCTGCCATCACAAGCAATAAAAACAGTATCTCAAATAGGAACATGACCAAACCTCCGGATTTTTCCGTCACACGCGAGTAAACTCCTCAAAAAGTGAATGGGGTAATCGAGCGATAATACCGATCAAGATGATAAACGAAATACCATTGCCGATACCTTTATCCGTAATTCTCTCACCCAGCCATAGGACGAACATGCTTCCTCCGGCCATAATTATAGTAGAAGAGATTCTGAACCACCAATCGGTGGGCATACTGGCCCCTGCGCTCCGAAGCTGTACATTCAGATTCACCAAATAGGCCGATCCTTGAAGAATCAACACGATCACGGTAAGATAGCGTGTCCATTGGTTGATTTTTCTTCGCCCACTTTCACCTTCTCGCTGCATCTTCTGGAACGACGGAATCACAATTGCTGCCAACTGCATCACAATGGAGGCCGAGATATATGGCATAATTCCTAATGCAAAGATGGATGCATTTGAAAAGGCTCCTCCGGAAAACATATCCAATAGAGCCATCAAACCACCTCTGGTCTGTTCCCCAAGCGCAGTCAAGTCCTTCGGATCTATCCCGGGAAGTACGATATATGTTCCGAAACGATAGATAAGGACCAGAAGAAGCGTAATTAGAATACGCTTCCGCAGGTCTTCTATCTTCCAGATATTTTTAATCGTCTCAACTGCTCTCATAATCTATTCCGCTTTTTCGGACTTTCCGCCCAATTTGGAAACAGATCCTCCAAGCGTGATGATCGCATCTTCTGCTTTCTTAGAAAAAGCATGTGCTCCACTTCAATCTTGAAGTAAGTGTTCCCTTCATCAAAATCTTGACCAATTGAGACGCAGAAATAAATCGGCATTTCTCAATTCTTGCAAGCCAATACGAGTCAAATTCTTTGACTCAGCTAATTCTTGTAGAGTAGAGAGATTGATAGCCTTATAAGATATGCGATTTATATTCTTGAAACCAAACTTAGGTAAGCGCCGTTGTATTGGCATCTGTCCACCCTCAAAGCCGATCTTGTGCTTATAGCCAGAACGAGATTTCGCTCCTTTATGACCTCTTGTAGAGGTTCCGCCCAAGCCAGATCCTGGGCCTCGCCCTATACGTTTTCTTGTCTTTACCGAGCCAGAAGCCGGTTTTAAGTTCGATAAGTTCATATCAATATGATTTTATAGGACGCCATCTTTAAGCATCCCTTTCATTACTATTCCTCAACTAAAACCAAATGCTTCACAACCTCTATCATCCCACGAATCGATGGACTGTCTTCATGTTCAACTACACGGTTCAGCTTCCTCAATCCCAAGGCATCCAAAGTCCTCTTCTGCACTTTGGGGCATTTGATCCTACTTCTGACTTGTTTTATCTTAATTGTTGCCATTTGACTGTTCTCAATTTATCCATTAAAAACCTTCTCAATGGAGACGTTCCGATTCTGAGCAACCATCGCAGGACTTCTTAGTTCATTCAAAGCTGCAATCGTAGCCTTTTACTAAATTATGAGGGATTTGATGAGCCCTTTGGATTTGGCCAACACGTCTGTCACACCAACACTTTCTAAAACAGCACGCATTGCACCTCCTGCCTTCACTCCAGTACCATGAGTGGCAGGCTTAATAATCACCTCAGCTCCACCAAATTTAGCAGTTTGTTCGTGAGGGATCGTACCTTTATGAATGGGTATTCTGATAAGATTCTTTTTGGCGGACTCTGTGCCTTTCGCTATAGCTGTAGTCACTTCACTGGCTTTTCCTAAGCCCCAGCCAATTACGCCGTCTTCATTTCCGACCACAACAATCGCCGCAAAACTAAACGTGCGACCACCCTTAGTTACTTTTGTTACACGATTGATTGCGACCAAACGATCCTTCAAATCTAAATCACTAGTCGATTTTACTCTATTATTCACTGCCATTTCTTTCAAAATTTAAGACCGCCTCTCCGAGCAGCATCCGCTAATTCTTTCACTCTACCATGATACAAGTATCCATTACGATCAAAAACGACCGCATGCACTCCTGCCTCTTGTGCATTTTTAGCGATAGTCTCACCGACTTTCGCCGCAATCTCCTTCTTCGGACCTCCATCAATTACCTTTAAGGATGAAGCCGCAGCCAATGTTTTCCCTGTCGTATCATCTATCACTTGCGCATAAATCTGCTTATTACTTCTAAAGACAGTCAAACGTGGACACTCTGACGTACCGGATACTTTATTCCGTATACTTTGCTTTATTCTTAAGCGCCTTGCTTCTTTCGTTACCATTTTTACCTACTCCTTTCGTTGCTTTACTTCGCTGCAGATTTACCTGATTTTCTACGGATCTCTTCACCCATAAACTTGATACCTTTGCCCTTATATGGCTCTGGCATGCAGGAAAGATCGAATTTTTTGCACAGATTTGACCAAAGCAACTGTTTTATCTGCCGACTCTAAAATGATCATTGGACTCTGGTTGCGTTCAGATTTCGTTTCGACCTTCACCTCTTGAGGCAATTGAAGATAAATGTTGTGCGTATAGCCTAAGGACAGATCTAAAATCTGACCATTATTCGCCACGCGATAACCAACCCCCACTAATACAAGTTGTTTCTTATATCCCTCAGAAACGCCTACAACCATATTATGTAGTTAAAAGCACGATACAGACCATGCAGTGCTCGATGCTCTTTAGCATCAGTAGGGTCTTTCAACTTTTAATATTCCATTATCAAGAGAAACCTTAATATCCGAGTTTACCCTTTGAGAAAGCTCTCCCTTCGGACCTTTGACCGTAACAAGATCATTTTTTATTGTAACGGCTACACCACTTGGAACCTCTATGGGTAATTTCCCAATTCTAGACATTACTAACCTCCTCCTATCAATAAACGTAACACAAAACCTCACCACCGATTTTCTGTTCGCTGGCTTCCTTGTTAGTCATCACTCCCTTAGAAGTAGAAAGAATCGCTATGCCCAAACCATTTAAAACTCTTGGCATATTTCTATAACCTACATAGCGACGTAAACCAGGGAAGAAACGCGATCTAATCTTTTTAATCGCATTCACCTTGTTTTACAGCATCATATTTTAAAGCAATTTTGATCGTGCCTTGTACCCCTTCATCCATAAATTTGAAATTGAGGATATAGCCTTTCTCAAAAAGAATCTTTGTGATTTCTTTTTTCAAGTTTGATGCAGGCACCTCAACAACACGGTGCCGAGCTTTTATTGCATTTCGCAATCTAGTCAAATAATCTGCAATGGGATCTGTCATATCTCGTTTAAATTAATCCAGCGAATCTGGACAATATTTATTACTCTCTTTTACCAACTAGCCTTCTTTACACCAGGGATTAATCCATGCGAAGCCATCTCACGAAACTGAATACGCGAGATACCAAATTGACGCATATACCCCTTAGGCCTTCCCGTTATTTTACAACGATTGTGTAGACGAACAGGTGAAGCATTTTTAGGGATTGCCTGCAAGGCCTCATAATTCCCTTCTTCCTTCAACTGCGCACGTTTAGCAGCATACTTAGCCACTAATTTTGCCCGTTTCATTTCACGAGCTTTCATTGATTCCTTCGCCATTACGCTTGATTCTTTTTGATATTTCTAAAAGGCAGCCCAAATTCACGAAGAAGAGCAAACCCTTCTTCATCCGTCTTCGCAGAAGTTACGAAAGTGATATTCATTCCCAATATCTTTGTGATATTATCGATATTTATCTCTGGGAAGATAATCTGCTCCTCGATGCCTAAAGTGTAATTTCCTCTGCCATCAAGTTTGCTCTCGATGCCTCTAAAATCCCTGATACGTGGTAAAGCAACACGTATCAAACGCTCTAAAAATTCATACATCCTATCATGACGGAGAGTAACCATCACACCAATAGGCATCTTCTTACGAAGTTTGAAGTTTGAAATATCTTTCTTCGAATAAGTAGCAATAGCTTTTTGGCCCGTAATAAGAGATAGCTCATCAATTGCGACATCAATGATTTTCTTATCAGCCGTAGCCATCCCCAGCCCCTGATTGATCACAATTTTTCTTCAGTACAGGAACCTGCATCACTGAGAGTAGTCAAATTCTTTCTTTAGAGCTGCGACAATCCTCTCTCTATAATCTTGTTTTACTGTAGCAATCGCACCCATTACTTTATTTCCTCTCTGATCTTTTTCATATAACGGACTAATTTCCCATCCACCTCTTTTACGACCAATACGTGAGGCTTTCCACTCTTTGGATCCAACAAATTCAAATTAGAAATATGGATCGAAGCCTCTTTCGTAACACGGCCCCCTGAGATTTTGTGCATTAGGTTTTCGTATGTTTCGTTACAATATTGATACCCTCTACAATCGCTCTATTCTCTTTTTACAAGGACTTCCAGAATACGCCCAGTCTTTTCCTTTATCTTCTCCTGTATTTACGTAAACGGTATCCCTTTCTTTACATGTAACTTACTCATTGCATCAATTCCTTTATAAATCATAGCACCTCTGGTGCCAATGAAACAATCTTCATATTAGCCCCAGCAGCTCACGAGCAACAGGTCCAAAAATACGACTTCCCCTAATTTCCCCAGCCTGATTAAGCAATACACAGCATTATCATCGAAACGAATATAAGAACCGTCTTGACGACGGATCTCTTTTTTCGTCCGCACAATAATTGCCTTTGAGACTGCCCCTTTCTTTCATATCACTCGAAGGATTACACTCTTCACCGTTACAACTATAATATCGCCAACGGTAGCATAGCGTTTACGCGTACCTCCTAAAACACGGATGCAGAGGGCTTCTTTAGCCCCACTATTATCGGCTACTACTAATCTTGTCTCCTGCTGTATCATATCATTTTGCCCTTTCTATGATCTGAACCAAACGCCATCTTTTCGTCTTACTCAACGGACGCGTCTCCATAATTCTTACAGTATCACCCTCATTACATTCGTTCCTTTCGTCATGGGCATGATATTTCTTTGTCTTATTGACAAACTTGCCATAAATGGGATGCTTCTCCTTCCATCGTACAGCAACAGTAATGCTTTTATCCATCTTGTTGCTAAAGACTATCCCAGTTCTTTCTTTTCTCAAGTTTCTTGTTCCCATATCAAACCTTATTGTCATTCAATTCACGTTGACGCAACTCCGTATTTAATCTAGCAATAGAACGACGCTGTTCCTTAATAGCAGAGGGATTGTCCAACGGCGAAATACTATGATTAATCCTATTCTGATTCAGAGAAGAGGTTTCTGCATCAATCCTTTCATGCAGCTCCTTAATGCTCAATTCTCTTATTTCCTTTATCTTCATAACGCTTATGCCATTTCATTCTGCATATCATAATCATGACGAACAACAAATTTCGTCGTTACCGGAAGCTTCTGAGCAGCCAAACGCAATGCCTCCTTTGCTATTTCAAAAGAAACACCTTCTACTTCAAAGATAAGACGTCCCGGTGTAATCGAGGCTACAAATCCTTCCGGATTTCCTTTTCCTTTACCCATACGTACGTCTAACGGCTTCTTTGTAATCGGTTTATCTGGAAAGATACGAACCCAAACCTGCCCCTGACGCTGCATATGTCTTGTAACAGCAATACGCGCGGCTTCAATTTGTCTACCAGTAATCCATTTTGTTCCTAATGACTTGATGCCAAATGAACCAAAAGCTAACTGGTTACCTCGTTGCGCACAACCCTTTGCGCGCCCCTTCTGAGACCTCCTGTATTTAGTTTTCTTCGGTTGTAACATAATCCTGTCTTATTCAAATTAACGACTAATCCTATCTCTATCTCTTCTTCTATATGATTTACCTCCACGGTTATCGCGTCTCACACCGCCATCTCCTGCACGGCGTGCAAAATCCCGAGGTGTAGAAAAAGAGGGAGCTAGATCCTTTTTGCCGTATATCTCTCCACGACAAATCCAAACCTTAACACCGATCAGACCAACCTTTGTCAAGGCTTCAGCCAATGCATAATCGATATCCGCCCGAAACGTGTGGAGAGGTGTACGACCTTCCTTATACATTTCTGAACGCGCCATTTCGGCACCATTTAACCGTCCTGAAACCTGTATCTTAATTCCTTCCGCTCCCATCCTCATGGTCGAAGCTATTGCCATCTTAATGGCACGGCGATACGCAATCTTTCCTTCTAGCTGACGAGCAATATTATTAGCAACAATCACGGCGTCCAATTCCGGACGTTTCACCTCAAAGATATTAATCTGCACATCTTTATCTGTGATTTTTTTCAATTCCTCTTTCAGCTTATCCACTTCTGCACCTGCCTTACCTATAATGATACCTGGACGTGAAGTACACACTGTAATCGTTACAAGTTTTAACGTACGCTCAATAACAATCCGTGATACACTTGCTTTAGCCAGACGGGTATTCAGATAACTGCGGATCTTACTATCTTCCAGCAATGTATCTCCATAGTTATTACCCCCATACCAGTTAGAATCCCAACCTCGAATGATACCCAAACGATTACTAATCGGATTTATTTTCTGTCCCATCTATTCTTAATTTTGATCGTCCTTATTCTTATCACTTACAATCAACTCCTTAGAGGCCGTATTCTTTGTATCAACGAACAATGTTATGTGGTTCGAACGTTTCCTAATGCGGAAACCTCTTCCTTGGGGAGCGGGACGCATACGTTTAAGGGTCGTCGCAGCATCTACATTTACAGATACAACAAATAGTTCTCCACTTTCAGCCCGACGTTCATTTTTTTGTTCCCAATTAGCAATAGCTGAACGAAGAAGCTTTTCCACCGGTATCGCTGCATCTTTATTTGAGAATCTCAATACGCCTAATGCTCTGAATACTTCCATACCACGAATCGTATCAACGATCAAGCGCATCTTACGAGGTGAACTAGGCACATTTCGCAACTTAGCAAAAGAGACATTCTTCAGGGACTCTTTTCTGGCGTCTGCTGATACCTTCTTTCTCTTGCCCATTCTATATTTACCTTTCTATTATTTTACTTCTTATTCCCGGCATGTCCTCGAAATATACGTGTCGGTGAGAATTCTCCCAATTTGTGCCCTACCATGTTTTCAGTAATAAATACTGGTATAAACTTATTTCCGTTATGGACAGCTATAGTATGTCCTACAAAATCAGGAGATATCATTGATGCTCTTGCCCACGTTTTTACCACAGCTTTTTTGCCCGATTCATTCATGACCAAGACTTTCTTCTCCAATTTAATATTGATATATGGACCTTTTTTTAGCGAACGACTCATATTCTCTCAACTAATCAGTTTATTTCTTTCTTCTCTCAATGATATACTTAGAAGACGCTTTTTGAGGAGCTCTTGTTTTTAGTCCCTTTGCGTATAAGCCCTTCCGAGAACGAGGAAGACCTCCTGAAGCACGTCCTTCACCACCCCCCATCGGGTGATCTACCGGATTCATCACAACACCGCGATTATGCGGACGACCTCCCAACCATCTTGAGCGTCCAGCCTTCCTGATTTTTTTCAAAGAGCATGATCAGAATTTCCCACGCTCCCCACCGTAGCTTTACATGCAGAAAGTATTCTCCGAGTTTCACCTGAAGGCATCTTTATGACCGTATAAGTCCCTTCTTTTGATGTTAGTGTTGCAAATGCACCTGCCGAACGAACCAACTTAGCCCCTTGCCCAGGACGAAGTTCTATGTTATGAATAATCGTGCCGACCGGAATATTTTGCATAGGCAACGAATTTCCTATCTCAGGAGGAGCATCTTTTCCAGACATTACTGTCTGACCAACCTCCAAGCCGTTTGGTGCCACGATATATCGTTTATCTCCATCGGCATAATACAGCAACGCAATACGAGAGGTCCTGTTGGGATCGTATTCTATAGATCTTACTGTTGCCGAAACGCCATCTTTATTTCTCTTAAAAATCAATAAGACGAAAACGACGTTTATGCCCTCCACCGATATAACGCATGAGTCATTTTTACCAGTGTTATTTCGTCCTCCTGTTTTCTTCTTACCTACAACAAGAGACTTCTCCGGTGTACTTGCGGTAATCTTATCAAATGCACCAATAACCTTATGCCTCTGCCCCGGTGATGTGGGCTTTAATTTACGTATACTCATTTTTCTCTATTAAATATTCGCAAAGAAGTCAATCACCTCTCCCTCTTTTAATGAAACGATCGCCTTTTTATAAGCAGATTGCTTACCATTGATAACGCCAGATCTCGTATAACGACTCTTTCGTTTACCGAAATAGTTCATCGTATTTACGTTCTCTACACTCACCTTATACATTTCCTCAACGGCCCTCTTAATTTCTAATTTATTCGCGTCAGGAGTCACATAAAATCCATAGCGATTTGGCCTTTTTTCTGTGATTAGAGTTTGCTTTTCTGTTAATATCGGCTTAATAATTAATCCCATCATTTCGCCTCCTTATACATTTAAAAGTTGTTCAACCACTGCTATCGATTTTCTCTGTAAACACAAGAGCCGCAGCATCCATTACCCGATAAGTATTTAATTCTGAGACATTCATCACCCTAGTCTGGGATAGATTACGTGCCGACAGATAAATAGCACGATTGTTCTCAGGAAGCACTAACAACATTTTCTTGCCCTCAACTTTAAATCCTTTCACTATCGCTATGAACTCCTTAGTTTTCGGAACATCCATCGTAAAAATCCTCGACAATCATAATTGCATTGTCTTTTGCTTTATGGAAAGAGCTGATCTGCGTGCTAGAAGCTTTACCTTCTTAGTTTAGCTTTGAAAACTATAATCGCGCGGTCTCGGGCCAAAAACACGCCCACCACCTACAAGTACAGGAGAATTAATATCCCCTCTACGAGCTCCTCCACCACCTTTTTGGCGGATAAGTTTACGCGTACTTCCAGAGACCTCACTCCTCTCCTTTGATTTATGTGTCCCTTGACGATTGTTAGCCATATATTGTTTTACATCCAAATAGATGGCGTGGTCACTCGGTTCGATACCAAATACAGCGTCACTTAATTCTACGGTTCTACCAGTATCTTCTCCTCTTCTATTCAATACGCTCAGTATCATACACTCACTTCTCTATTAATACGATTGAACCTTTCGCTCCCGGAATAGAACCTTTCACTAGCAGAAGGTTATTCTCCGGAAGGATCTTGATCACTTCCAAATTTTGGACAGTTACACGAACATTGCCCATCTGCCCTCCCATACGTGTACCTTTAAACACCTTTGCTGGATAAGAACAGGCACCGATACTACCTGGCTTACGAGCACGATTATGCTGTCCGTGTGTACTCTGACCTACACCACCAAATCCATGACGTTTAACGACTCCTTGAAAACCCTTCCCTTTAGAAGTACCGACGACGTCTACATATGTTGTGTCATTCAAGAAATCCACTGTGAGGACATCGCCAAGCTTATACTCAGCGTTGAAATTTTTGAACTCAGCCAAGTATCTTTGTGGAGCTACACCCGCTTTCTTGAAATGGCCAGCTTCCGGCTTTGTCGTATGCTTTTCTTTCTTCTCTTGAAAGCCCAACTGAATTGCCTCGTAGCCGTCATTCTCTACGGTTTTTATTTGCGTAACTACACAAGGACCTACTTCGATAACAGTACATGGAAGATTCTTTCCCTCGGTACTGAAAATGGATGTCATTCCGATTTTTTTTCCTAACAATCCCGGCATTTCGCTTATCTATTAAACTATTTCACACTCTTATTTCAACCTCTACACCACTGGGGAGCTCTAGTTTCATCAACGCATCTACCGTCTTCGCAGTTGAACTATAGATGTCAATCAAACGCTTATACGAAGAGTTCAAACTGCTCACGCGACTTCTTGTTAACGAAAGTCGAGCGATTCACGGTGAAAAATCCGCTTATGTGTTGGCAAGGGATGAAGCCGCTTACCCGGCACCGGTAGCCTTTACTGTCTTTCACGATCTTCTCTGACGATTTATCAACCAAAGAGTAATCGTAAGATTTTCAATTTAATTCTGATTTTTGGCTCATAGTCTTATGTTCTATATTATTTAATCAAATCGACCTGACCTCTGCACCTCGGTCAGCACTTGCTTTGGCGATCGATGGCGATACCCTGAGCATAGTGAGAGATTGCATGGACGATGTTGCACGACCAGGGTGATGGTACGCAAAGCCGTCACACAGCCAAAGGTCTCAGCTAACGCACTTTGCTTTCGATCGAGTGCCTGCATGGCTCGACTCCATACCTCGACTTGTCGCGACGCTTGTTTTAGATCGCCAATCACATCTCCCATATTTTCCTCTGGGTAACGACTCCAGCTTCATAATAGGGCTCCATAGACAGGTCCTGCCTTCTGATGCATTCTTGAAGGCCTGAATAGCACAGATCTCGAATGACAATTGGGTCAGAGTCCACCGGATGGACGAGCATCAATCAACGTCACCTTCATGTTATCCAAAGGATAACCCTGCCAGTACGCCGTTAGTCATTGCCTTTCTCAAAACCTTTTGCACGGATGGAATGAACTCCTTCGGGAACGTTTCCACCTTTCACTTCGTCCACAAATTGCAAGTGGCCTTCAAAAGTCAGGGCATCAGCAGGCTCGAGACGCACAATGATGTCAGCAAATCTACCACGCCACCTGTCTGTTTCTTGTAAACTCACGCAGCTCAACCGGCTTTCGTGATAGCCTCTTTATACGATACAAGTGGGCGTCCTGATTACACTCCACTTTGAACTCACGGCGCAAACGATCGACGATACATTTCAAGATGGAGCTCGCCCATACCACGAATAACGGTTTGTCCGTCTCTTCATTCGTCTCTCACACGGAATGTTGGATCTTCTTCCGCCAACTTGGCTGCCTACTCCCAATTTATCGAGATCCTTTGTGTCTTTCGGCTCAACCGCAACACCCGATAACTGGATCGGGAAATTCGATTGATTCGAGTAATCGGATGGTTTTCGTCGCAAAGTGTATCACCTGTACGTATATCCTTGAAACCTACACCAGCTCCAATATCTCCACAGACCAATCTTTTTCCATTGATTCTGTTTGTTCGAGTGCATTTGGAACAAACGAGAGATACGCTCCTTCTGTCAGAGCGTGTATTCAAAACTATACGAGCCTGCTATTATCTCTCCAGAATATACGCGGAAATAGCACAAACGACCCGCATAAGGATCCGTTGCGTAATCTTAAATGCCAGTGCTCGTCAAGGGCTCTTCAGGGAAGAGGTTTACGCTCAATTACGACCTCTGAATTGCGCGGATCATGTCCTGTCACTGCCGGTGTATCCGCCCGGGCTAGGCAAGTACGCACAAACAGCGTCAAGCAGAGTCTGCACACCTTTATTCTTAAAAGAAGACTCACATATCATCGGGGTTGATCTTCATGACAACGTCCCCTTGCGAATAGCAGCACGAATTTCGTCTTCAGTAATCTTCGACGGATCATCGAAATACTTCTCCATCACCGCATCGTCGAAACTCTGCAATGGTTTCAGCATCTTGTCACGCGCATTCTTGCGCTTCGGATTGTAAATCAGCTGAGATCGTCGATTTCAGTACTCGGCGCCCATCGTCTCGTCGTGCCAATAGATCGCCTTCATCGTCACCGAAATCGACGACGCCCTTTAAAAGCTTTTCTTCCGCACTATCGGTATTTGAATCGGACAGGTGCAGCACCCAGCACGTCATGTACCTGACGCACTACTTCAAAGAAGTTGGCGCCAGAGCGATCCATTTTGTTTACACTATCCGATACGAGGCACATTGTATTTATCGGCTTGACGCCATACCGTCTCCGACTGTGGCTCAACCCACCTACAGCACAAAACGCTCACGGCTCCGTCTAAGATACGTAGAGAACGCTCCACCTCAACGGTAAAAGTCTACGTGTCCGGGGTGTCGATCAAATTGATTTGTACTTCTCTTTATTGTAGTTCCAGAAAGTCGTAGTAGCAGCAGACGTGATCGTGATTCCTCACTCCTGTTCCTGCGCCATCCAGTCCATTGTGGCGGCACCATCAGCACCTCACCGATCTTGTGTGTTAGACCGGTGTAAAAAAGAATACGTTCCCGATGTCGTTGTTTTCCGGCATCGATATGCGCCATGATGCCGATATTCCGTGATATTTCAGTATTTCGTCAGCCTTACTCATCATCTTTTTATTGCTCATTGTTAGAAACGGAAATAGAGCAAACGCACGGTTGGCTTTCAGCCATGCGGTGCATGTCTTCCTTACGTTTGAATGCGCCACCTTGACTATTGAACGCATCGACGATCTCGGCACTCAGCTTTCTCCGACATCGACTTTTCCGCCGCGTTTGCGAGCGTACTCATTAAATTTTTCATTGAAATGGACTCCTACGATCCGGGCGGATCTCAGTAGGAACTCGAATGTAGTCTCGCCTACTCGGCGAGACTTCACTTCCACTTGCGGGGTTATATTTTCGAGCGCCGCTTTCCAAATTTCAAGCGCTGACTTCTCTTCGTTCGGCATTTTTCGCCTTCACGCGTTCCAATGCGGTATAAAGATTTCGTACGACACCGTTTTCTTACCGTCGTACATCAGATGGTTTACAAACTTGTAACCCGCACATCACCATAGACAGGATCCGGAGGATCTGCCGTTTCTTTAGCTTTGATTTTCTATTTGTCTTCAGAATTTTTCGTTTTCGCGCTTGGTTGTTGATTCTTTATCCTGTCTTCAACGACTCCTCCGAGCCATTTACTCAACCCTCAATGTCATCAATCTTATCTATCCCAATCACTCAAACCGATTATGAAATTTCAAACTCTTATATCTTTCTCTCTGCAGTGAGGCCGCTTACCTTCTTGCGGTCTTTTCCAGCCGGAGCTAGCTCCGGCTTCGGACGCTTAGCACCATACTTTGAACGACGCTGGGCGTCCTGCTACACCGGCTGTATCGAGCGTGCCACGAACAATGTGATAGCGAACACCCTGGCAGATCCTCACACGGCCGCGCGCACCATGACGATGGAGTGCCCTTGCAGGTTGTGCCCTCACTCCGAATATAGGAGTTCACCTCCTTATGATTGGTCAGGACGAACACGAGCCACTTTACGCATCGCGGAGTTAGGCTTCTTCGGCGTGGTCGTACAGACGCGCACGCACACGCCTCTTCGCTGCGGGCAGGCATCAAGAGCAGGAGACTTGCCCTCTTCACGACGAGTGACTCTCTGCCTTTCTTACTAACTGTTGAATTGCAGGCATCTTTTTCTACTGTTTAAACACGTTTACGTTTTTCCTTATTCCAAATTGGTGGCAAAAGATACGCGCCTATTTTCTATCCCGCAAATGGAGACATGAAATGAATTTGGGTTTCAAGGTATTCCTGTGTTGCAAGAACATAGATAGCGAGGGATGGGAAAACGACGTATTTGGGAGGGGCAAGATAGTTTTTCGTAACGCCATCATTCCCGACAAAGGGACAACTCGTGAGGAAAACTCTGGGGTATTTATGAGAGGTGATTTCGATTGATCTTGGCTGTATTCGATCGAGATGTTTTGTTTCATGTTATGAAAATGCGGATTCGGCGAAAGAATGAGGCCTTATCCCAGAAGAATGTCTTTTGATAGAGCACTGTAAGTAGTGGCTTTTGGAAATGTTGCAACAATCTTTGCAAACGCCAAAAGCACTTTTCTGCACATCAATCTCGACAAGCACCAAAAAGTACTTTTTCCTCGTTGCAACAATGTTGCAAGCATTTCCAAAAAGCGTTTGGGGCATCGCGTAGCTTCCGTAGAAACTTTCTTGCTGGCTTTATTCTACATCGAACTCACGTTACGAAGGGCCTAATGAGATCTTGATGGGTTTCTGCGTTTGGATAGAGGAGACGGGAGGAGCAAAGCGGCTTCACACTATCACATGGATAGCGATTCATCCCAAATCGGCCAGTAGAACACCTCTCTCGATCAAGCACTCATGATTTAGAGAGTGGTGGATTGCTCTAATGGGCTGATTGGGGATAAAGGATGCTGACAGTGTCACACGCTGGAGAAGAGCAGAGGAGAAGGGTGAGAGGTGATAAGCACGAGAGACGAGGGCATGTTTGACGACAACACCCTGCGGGCAGACCGTACCGCCGATAAAAGGAGTGGGCGGTCGGGAGGGAGGATGGTCATGGGGAGGACGAGCGCTATGTAGAGCGCAACGGCATGTAAGTAGAGCGTGACAGCTGACTGTAGCAGGAGGGCAACAGCGGGGAAAGAAGAGCAAGAGGCGGCTTTTCCGACGCTTCGATGAGTAGTAATGGTCATACATTATTCGTGAATTCATTGCTCTGCGGTGGCTTCTGGCGCGTCGAAGAGGTGGCGGCTGAGGGCTCGGAGTGCGCGTGCTTTGTCGGCAGCGGGGAGAGGAGGAGAGGTTGTAGTACTGCCGCCGTAGGAGATCATGCGGACTGGGGATGTCGCGCAGGGCACTGATGATGCGGACTGCGAGGCCGACGGGTGTTTGCCAGGAGAGGTCGCCCAACGACACAGACGATGACCAGATCACGGTCGACGGTGACGGTACCGTAGCGCTTGAGGTCGTCAACGATTTCTTCGAGGTGCTTGGGGTTGTCGATGGTGACGGAGATGCCCACTTCGGAGGTGGTGACCATATCGACGGGGGTACGATGGTTCTCGAAGGTCTCGAAGACTTTGCGCATGAAAGCCGGTGGCCAGAGTATGCGTCCGCTTTTTGATCCAAATGGCGGTGATGTTGTCTTTGGCGGCGACGGCTTTGATTGTTCCACGATCTGTCCTCATTTGAGATGAGGTTCCGGGAGCGTCGGGCCGCATGGTGTTGGAGCAGGCGGACGGGGATGTTACTCGTTTGGCGGGCAGGATGCAGGTGGGTGGAGGATCTTGGCGCCGAAGTAGGCCAGCTCAGCGGCCCTCGTCGAAATTGAGGCGATGGACGGGCGTGGTACCCTCGACGATACGCGGATCATTGTTGTGCATGCCATCGATGTCGGTCCAGATCTGTACCTTCGAGCGCGGACGGCGGCGCTGATGAGCGAGGCGGTGTAGTCGCTGCCACCGCGTTGCAGGTTGTCGATCTCGCCGTAGGCAGTTGCGACAGATGTAGCCTTCGGTGATGAAGAGCTTTTTCGTCGGGATACTGATCGAGGCTGGTTGACGAGGTTCTCCTTGATGAAAGAAGGCGTCCGGGCCTCGGCGTCTTATCGGTGCGCATGAAGTCGAGGGCCGATAGAGTGGAGCGATGCCTCTGCTCAGCGAGGTAGAGGTGCATCATTTCGGTGGACATGAGTTCGCCACGAGCCAGGATGATGCGCTCCTCGAAGGAGGTGAACATGTCCTGATGATGAGTGGATGAGGTCGAAATGCGCCCGTGACGCTCTCTTCAGCGCGCTGGCGGTATTCGTCGGTTGCGTAGAGGTCGTTGATTGCCTCGGCGTATTTGAGCGAGAGGCGGTTGATGACCTCGTTGGCGCCGTCGGGGTTTTTCTTGTAGAGGTAGTCGGCTATTTCGACAAGGGCGTTGGTCGTGCCGGCCATGGCGGAGAGGACGACGATGCGTGGGCTCGTCGCCGGTGGTGATGAGGCGGGCCACGTTTTTGATCCGTTCAGCGGAGCCGACGGAGTAGCCTCGAATTTCAACACGTTCATATGGGTAATGTTTTTAGGGGGTTAGGGATAGATGATGTTTGCTGATCTCGATCGGGGTGTCTCGAGGGAGGTGAGGCGACCGTCTCACATTTGACGACGCGTGCAGGGATAGCGACGGACGAGGTCGTAGTTATGTGTAGTCATGACGACCGCCGTACCGCTGCGGCAGATGTCGCAGGAGTCGACGATGTGTCGACCGGTCTCTGGGTCGAGATTGCCGGTGGCTCATCGGCTAAGATGATGGCAGGGCATGTTGAGTAGGGCGCGGGCGATGGCTACGCGTTGCTGTTCGCCGCCGGAGAGTTCGTGAGGCATGCGTTCGGCTTTGTCGGGGATGCCCGGTTTGGTGGAGTGTCTCGGTGATGCGTCGATCGATGTCGTCGGGGTTTTTCCATCCGGTAGCACGGAGGACAAAACTCGAGGTTGCGCCGAACGGTGCGATCGGTGAGCAGCTGAAAGTCTTGAAGACGATGCCGAGCGCGGCGCAGTCCGGCCGTGTCGCGAAGGCTGATGCCGTGCAGGTCGTATCCCATGATGGAGGCCTGGCCACCGGCTACGGGCAGCCTCGGCGTAGAGGGCGCGCAGGAGGCTGCTTTTGCCGATCCGACACGTCCGATGACGTAAAACAAACTCACCGCTGAGGAGTGAGAAGGTGGCGTCGCGGAGGATGACATCGCTGATCCAAGGTCAGCTCCACGTTTTCGAGTCGCACAAGGGTGTCGCGTTCCATTTCTATTTGATTCGTTTTCGAGGAATGATCATTTTCTTCGGGGGCAAAGGTAAGTGGCAGTAAGATTCTGCCTTTTCGGGGACGCTCCGAGTCAGGGCAAAGTGATAGCATCGCCTTCCGAGAGTGGCACCTGTATGCGCCATGCACGCCAACCGGCCTATACCTATCATATACACCCACGAAAAATGGCCCTGCACCCTGGCCCCGCTACACTCATGTTTTTACCCCTTCGTAAAATGTTAAACCGAAATCCCCGTTCTTTGTTGTGTTAAAAACGGGGACAGGAAACAGAAGAGAATGAAGAAGTCAACGATTTGGATGCTTGCCATAGTGATGGCCTTCGCCTTTGCGGGGTTGCTCTATCTGCAAGTCAACTACATCAGCATCATTATGAAGACCAGCAACGAGCAGTTCGACGCCACCGTGCGCCACTGCCTTGAGGGAAGTCTCATCGGCGCTGGAGAAAGACGAGGCCCGCAAATACATGGAGGAGGACATCGACACCTACGGCAGCAGCTTCATGTATAAGAACCCTCCCGACCGGCAGTGTCATCGCCCAGAACATCACCCACAGCGAGGTCTACATCCAAGGCGGCCCCGACAGCGGTTTCGAGCATATCGAGATCTCGACCAAAACCGTCACCGCCAACCCGCCGCATAAGAACACCATCATCCGCGCTTCCGAGGAGCAACAGAAGAAACTGCATGAAGCGCTACCAGTATCAGGCCGGACTGATCGACGAGGTGCTCTCACGATCTGGTCTACACGGCCTCACCTCGCCCATCAACGAACGCGTGGACTTCCATACGCTCGACAGCTACCTCCGCGCTGAGCTCATCAACAGCGGTCTGGATCTGCTCTACATCTCGCCGTGGTGAACAAGGACGGCGTGACGGTCTCATCAAAACGAATCGTTCGAGAAGCCGCCCCGGGCCGCCGACGTGGTCACGCAGGTGTTTCATCCCCAACGATCCGCCCTCGAAGTGGAACTACCTCAAGGTCTATTTCCCTACGAAGCGCGACTACATCTCGGGTCGGTCTCCTTCCTGGTGCCCCTCGATCGTCTTCTCGTTCATCCTGCTCGTCACGTTCATCACCACCATCTACATCATCTTCCGCCAGAAGCGCCTCTCGGAGATGAAAACCGACTTCGTCAACAACATGACCCACGAGCTCAAGACGCCCGTATCGACCATCTCACTGGCCGCCCAGATGCTCCGCGACACGGATCTCACGAAGCAACCCGAGGTGTTCAAACACATCTCGACCGTCATCAACGACGAATCGCGGCGACTGGGCTTCCTCGTGAGAAGGTCTTGCAGATGTCGCTCTTGAACGACAGAAGACGGCGCTCAAGCTCAAGCGAGATCGACGCGAACGACCTCCTGGCCTCCGTGGTGAGCACCTTCACGCTCAAGGTGGAGAAATATGGCGGATGATCGACCTCGATCCGGCGCCTTGACTCCACCATCTACGCCGATCAGATGCACCTGACCAACGTGCTCTTCAACCTGTCTGGACAACGCCGTCAAGTATCGCCGAAAGGAAGTGCCCACTGCGCCTCATGGCCCGCACCCGCAACGAGAACGGCAAGCTCCAATTCCTCATCGAGGACAACGGATCGGCATCAGAACACCTGAAGAAGACTTTCGTTCGCTTCTATCGTGTCCCCACCGGCAATGTGCACGACGAAAGGCTTCGGACCGGGCCTGGCCTATGTCCACAAGATCGTCGAAGATCACGGCGGCACGATCCGCGCTGAACAACAGGAATCGAAAATCAGGAAACCAAATTCATTATCACTTTACCACTCATTAAATAGTACAAGCATTATGATGGATGAAAAATTGAGAATCTTCCTCTGCGAAGACGACGAGAACCTGGGTATGATCCTCCGCGAATACCTCCAGGCCAAAGGTTTTACCACCGACCTCTTCACCGATGGCGAAGCAGGTCTGAAGGGCTTTTCCGAAGCCAAGTATGACATCTGCCTCTTGGACGTGATGATGCCCAAGAAGGACGGCTTTACCCTGGCGCAGGACATCCGCCAGATCAACCCTGACGTGCCCCTGGTCTTCCTCACCGCCAAGACGATGAACGAGGACGTGCTCGAGGGCTTCAAGAACGGCGCCGACGACTCACCTCACGAAGCCCTTCAGCATGGAGGTGCTCCTCGCGCATCGAAGCTATCCTGCGCCGCGTCAAGGGCAAGAAGCCCAAAGACGTGCCCTCTATCGCATCGGGCCAGTTCATGTTCGACACCCAGAAGCAGACCCTCACCATCGGCGAGAAGATGACCAAGCTCACCACCAAAGAGTGCGAGCTGCTGACCCTCCTCTGCGCCCATGCCAACGAGGTGCTGGAGCGTAACTACGCCCCTGAAGACCATCTGCAGACGACAACTACTTCAACGCCCGCAGCATGGACGTCTCACATCACCAAGCTGCGCAAGCTGCCCGCGACGATCCCAACATCGAGATCATCAACATCCACGGTAAGGGCTAAGCTCATCACCCAGTCGGGCGAGGATCAGGCACGCGAAGAAGGACTCATCGACTAAGAGGTCCCCTGCACGCAGCGCCCTCCCTCCTCCCCTGGGCGAGCTGTAAACACCGCAAGAGAGGGACGGACACCAGCAACAAGGGTGCTCCGCCCTCTTTTCTATGTATCGGAGGATGTTCCGAGGCGGCCCTTAATACGTTCCGAGGTGGTTGAAATACGTTGGTGAGGTGGTTGTAATACGTCCGAGGTGGTCAGAATACGTTAGGAGGTGGTCGTAATACGTTCCGAGGTGGTTAGAATACGTTGGTGAGGTGGTTGTAATACGTTCCGAGCGTGGTCAGAATACGTTGCTGAGAGTGGTTCTAATAGGTTCCGGGAGAAAATTATCAGCAAATATCCTCTGAAAAAGAAGTTACTCAATCGTAAGCATTGATAGGTAACGTAAGTGAAACGAGCAGGCGCTTGAGGTTGCTGGAGAATCTGCACAAACAAAGGGCGCTTGTCGCTTGAGGCCGCAATGTTACTATGACTATTTGAATACAGGCGCTTTTGACGCGATTCTCTCGATTTTGGCTTTTCGGCTTGGGAGCGCGTGAAGGCGGAGCGGATGGAACGTCTAACGTCATATTCCCGCCCCTCGCTTCTTCTTTTTCCCGGCTTGGTTTCTTAATCGCCGCTGCCATGCGATCTCAGCGTAGTCTGCTGCCGTGGGTCTGTAGAGTTGTGACTCTCCAGTCTGAAAGGAGGCTCCTGCGGCATCTAAACAGGTGTCCACAGCGGAACCTGTGACTTGTACGATGAGCATTGGTCTTTCGTAGGGCGTCATGGAGGAATGGCTTGATGGAATGATTGGCTTCTGAGTGCTGTCGGATCTCGAACTGTTTCGGCAGGGTGCGGAAAACCGAACTCACGACCGATCTCGGAGGCCTTGAAACTGTGGCCGTCGTAGGTAAACTCTCAGCCCGTAGACTTTTGCCTCTGTTTGTTTCTTTCATGCGGTCGATCGTGACGCCGCTTTCGGTGGAGCTCGTAGAGGAACATGGAGTGACCTGACAGGCCTTTCCCTTTGTGCTTCTCGAGCAGGGCGTAGCAGATGTTCCGAACTCTGCTGCTTTTGTCCGCCTTCTGCGGATCGGCTGGCTTTCCATGTGGTCGCGCGGAGTGGACTTCGTTGGCGATGGTCAGCCCTGTGCTTGCGACTGAGTTCTTCGGCTACCTCGCCGCTCGGTTACTGGACGAAGGTGGTATCGTAGACCTGTCCACCGAGGCTGATCCGATTGGCGATGATGTGGATGTGTAGGTTGTCGGTGTCCTTATGCGTGACGGCCACCCACTGGTGATCGTCCAGCCCCATCTGTTTGGCAAAGAGCAAGGCGAGGCGGTTCAGAGTCTTGAATGTCATCTGCGGCTCGTCCTTTGGGGCGATGCCGATCTCGATGCGCAAGAACTTGTTTTTGCAGCGACTGTTGTAGTCGCGATCAGCTTCATCTCCTCGTGAATCTCCTTCGGCGTTTCGCCGCACAGGTTATGGAGGGCGAGAGTCGGCCGAGCTTTCCTCGCGAAAAATGTACTCCAGCGCATTGCTCCGTGTGCGATGGCTTTACACTTTATGCGATCATGGTCTTCGATATTTAAGCGCTTAAATACCTCCTCGGGGACTGATAGCGGGGCTGAAGAACCGCTTAAAAAGCGATCTTGGCATAGGTGGCGAGGGCCTCGTCGCGTCCACCCAGGAGGCGTCCTTGACCTTAATCAGGTTAGAAATGTGCGCGTAGAATAGTGCCGTCTCGACGGAAGGATGGCGAGGGCTCTTCTCGTTGTCGCCCATCGGAGGGACGGCGATGACGGATCCACCCAGCAACATCTCACGGGCAGTAGTCGGAGTACTCGTCCCGCGTTCGTGGCTCTCGAACGGATCCGTTCCTTCTCCTCGGCCGTGCATCTGACCTTGATAAAGGCGGTCTTGTTCGGCTTCTTGTCTTCCTTTTGGGGGTGTCTTTTCATGTGGATAGGTCTTTTCTGTGGTACTTATTCTATGGTTCGGGCCGATGAGAACGGATGTGATTACGGCCTCTCCATCGACCGACTGAGGGCGGGGAGCAAAGCGCAGTTTGTGGGAACAAACTGACGTCTTGCATTACCGTCGTCACGCTCCGTTACATACCCTACAGTGTTTTCTGATCACTGCATACCATGCATTCAGGCAGTTATTGATTGCTTGACGTGCATATTGTTCGTGAACTTTTTGACGAGTTAGCGTGCTCGGATTACAGCTTCCGCCATTCCTCGATTTCCTCGGCGTAGTCCTCCAAATGGGCACGCACGATGCGCTCCACGAAGCTCGAGAGGTTGGCGCCTCGATCTCCCAATCGACGGACAACGAAGTCGGCGCGCTCCTGAGTCGCCCGACTGAGGTAGACCGCCCGACGATCTGTCAGCTTGTCGGGGACGAGGAAGGTCTGCTTGTAAGCCTCCAGCGTCCCTCGTCTCATTTTTGGCGCTGATGCGTTTCTGTGTGAGTGCACTCTGGCATGCACGGATTGCCCGGATGGCTCTGCTTCCTGGGATGCGTTTCTCCCAAATAGACGTCGAGAAACTCCCGATCTGCTTTGTTGGTGTCTTTCTCTTTCATGGTTGCTATCTCCTTTTTAGTTTGATTGTGTGGGTTGGTTTGGTTGTGATTGGAGCTTGTCCATGTTGTTCTCGTAGGCGACGGATGCGGCTGACATGAATCGTTGAGATCCTTGCATCCTGGTAGTGTACGGCCATGTCTTCCACCAGAAACCCAGCGTCGATGAACGCGCCCAAGGTTTCGCCTTCCAGCGTCGTCGTTATATCGAGGAACGCACGGAGGACCGTGATGTCGCTCTGCGCAGGTAACGGATGCACCGCCCGACGTAGCCACGGAGTTCATTACAAGGCAATGGCTACCGACCTTTTCTTTCATGTTGAAAGGAAGGAGAGAAGTCCATGAAGCCTTCGAAGAGGCAGACTGGCTGCCGCCCGTCGGAAAAAGATGGGTGTAATGTCCGTCGAGCGCGTCTTTGAATAACCCGCCCTCTGAGCCTCGTAGCCGCCTCGAGGCATTGGCAAGCCGATGACTTCCGTACTCCCGTCCTCACTCTGCGAAGCGGACGCGACCGGAGGAAGGGGTCAGGCCCGACCGAGGTCGATGCACCGCTCTTTTGTCAGGTAGTCTTGCAAATGTGGCGGAAGGTCTCGATATGCTGATCAATTTTCTCTCCGTCTGTTCTCTCGGGGTATGATGGGTGGATTCCGTCCGCGGGTAATCGCTCGTCGTGCGACCGAAAATCACTCTTCCCAAACCAGCGGATGGCCTCCGAAGGGTGTGCACCTCGAGCTCGCATATAGAGGTCGATGATGCTTCTCCGCAGCCTTCGGCGTAGCCAATCCACAGGTTCCTCTCGGTATCCACCTTGAAGCTCGGGTGACGTATCATCCCTGCAGCGGCGAGCGATACATCGTGTAGGTCGCCAGCCGTCGGACTGGCGTGATGCCTTTTACTTTCCAAAAGTACGCCGTGATGGGGTATCCGCTTGATGGTCGATAGGTTTTCTTTCTTTCATGGTGATTAAACATTGAGATGGGTAATGGAATGGTGTGGTGTTTTATTGGAATGCAAGTGATTTAGGATCAAACACCCGTACTTTTTGGTTTCTTCTTACTACAAACTACAATCGCCGTAATCGATCTGTTTCCCAATAGTATCTCATGCAACAGAAGTCACCATACTGGCTGACTACAATGTTGCTACTACTGATTTGAAGGAGGGTTCAGTGATCTGAAGTCATTTCATTGTTCATCTGTCTGTTTGGTTGGTTTTGATGAGTTTTCGGGGTTGAAAGGTGATGAGCATCCTCGGTATCCAGCATGCAGCGCATTCCGGC